>Ga0074193_1000186_pt1 | contig 114738 bp, 88 predicted proteins | sample EPASupsiteHSE605_FD_64523 | JGI IMG/M metagenome (GOLD analysis project Ga0074193, IMG submission 64523) | Bioremediated contaminated groundwater from EPA Superfund site, New Mexico - Sample HSE6-05 | ecosystem: Environmental > Aquatic > Deep subsurface > Groundwater > Contaminated ... | reverse complement strand
ATGAATCCACATAATATAGAGAATATTATTCTTTTCTCTTAATCAAAAGTTGAAAATACATCACTGTATGACAGACGATTGTGGCGATTAAATAAATCTGCTTTGGATAATGTGCTACTTTGGATAAAAACGTTTCGCGAAGGCGTATATGTGTTCTATCGGAAAGGGCTTTACTATTTCTTATGGTCGGAAGATGATACCCGGAGCGAAAACTACAAGGTACGCTATGGAACTTCCAAATCTCCTGTAGGTCCTATTGATATACCTGTTGATAACTTAGTGATTGCAAAGGATTCTTTCAAGGGTATCTATGCCACCGGGCATAATTCTGTTGTGCAGGTTCCCGGTAAAGATGAATGGTATATTGTTTACCATCGCTTTTCGCGTCCTAACGGAATTAAAATGGGGGAAGCTGCCGGATATCACCGGGAAGTATGTATAGATAAAATGAAGTTTAACAAGGACGGAAGTATTATACAAGTTATCCCTACAATATAATTATGAAAACACAGGTCTTACTCAGTGCCATTCTATTCCTTTTAATCTGCCCTAAAGGCTTTTCATCGACAAAGGAAGTTACCAACCAACCAGATTCCGTATACCTTTTCTCCTATGCAACCACCAAAGATCACAATACCCGTGGATTGCATTTTGCCTGGAGCATCGACCAGAAATACTGGCACAGTATTGGTCCTGAATATGGATATGTAAAATCGGACTTTGGGAGATGGGGCGTACAGAAACGTATGATAGATCCCTATCTGATGCAGGATTCGGATGGCTTATGGCATTGTGTGTGGAGCCTGAACGAGAATGAAAAGGCTTTTGCCCATGCTTCTTCACAGGATTTGGTAGATTGGAAGCGTCAAAGTTATCCAATGGTAGAACAGGGAAATTGTCTGCGACCTGTTTTGAAATATAATCCAGCTCAGAAACTCTTTGAGCTGACGTATGTTAGTTCGCAGAATAAGTATTACTGTTTATCGACAGCCAATTTTAAATCTTATACTCCGGTTAAAGAGGTTCCTTCGGATTCCTATGTTAATTCCAGTAAGCAGATTACATTAGCCGAGGGAATATGTACCGGACAGGTGCATCGGGTGGCATGGACCGTTGTAGATAAATTAATCGGGGCCTACGAACGGAAGCAGTATAACGAAGCTTTAGGACAGGAACGTACGGAGCAGGATGCTGACCGGTTTGCCGACTTGAAGCCTGTGGAAGTAACAGTTACAGTAGAAAAAGAAAAAGCAAAGCCCATCAGTGATAAGTTAATTGGCATCTTCTTTGAAGATATTAATTACGCGGCCGACGGCGGACTTTATGCCGAGCTTATTCAAAACCGCGACTTCGAGTATGCCTTGAGCGATAAAGAGGGGAATGATCCGGACTGGAATAGTACCCATTCCTGGCGTGTTAAGGGAGAAAACTCCCTATTCTCTATTGCTACGGAGAACCCTCTTCATCCCAATAATCCGCATTATGCCTTGCTTGAAGTAAAGAGTCCGGGAGCTTCGTTGGTAAATAGTGGCTTCGATGGCATCGTTGTGAAGAAGGGAGAGAAATACGACCTTTCTGTTTTTACTAAACAAATAGCAGGAAAAGGGGGTAAGGTGTTGGCGCGGATTGTTGATAAGAACAATCAGGTAGTGGCTCAGGCAACACTGAACGTATCTACGGCTGGATGGAAAAAGCAACAAAGTGTGCTTACTGCAACTGCCGATGCAGCGAACGCTTCTTTAGAGTTGCAACCTCTTACGCCTGGAAGTATTGGTCTGGATATGATTTCGCTTTTTCCCCAAAAGACTTTTAAAGGAAGAAAGAATGGACTTCGTGCCGATCTGGCCCAGCTTTTGGCAGATCTTAACCCCAGGTTCGTCCGCTTCCCCGGCGGTTGTGTAGCTCATGGCGACGGTATTCATAATATCTATCGCTGGGTAAATACGGTTGGTCCGCTTGAAGCGCGTAAACCTCAGCGCAATCTTTGGGGATACCATCAAACAGCAGGTCTTGGTTATTTCGAATACTTCCAATTCTGCGAAGACATAGGAGCGGAACCTCTCCCTGTTTTGGCTGCAGGAGTTCCTTGTCAGAACTCGGCAGTAGGCGGAGGTGGTCAGCAGGGAGGAATTCCTCTTTGCGAGATGGATAATTATGTAAAGGAGATTCTCGATCTGGTGGAGTATGCTAACGGCGATGCAAAAAAGACTAAATGGGGAAAAGTACGAGCCGAAGCTGGTCACCCGCTTCCTTTTAACCTGAAGTATATTGGAATAGGCAACGAAGACCTGATAACTGACCTGTTTGAGGAACGGTTTACTCTGATTTATAACGCCATGAAGGAAAAGCACCCGGAAATTACAGTAATTGGAACGGTTGGTCCTTCTTTCGAGGGAACAGACTATAAGGAAGGATGGGAACTGGCTACCAGGCTAAACGTTCCAATGGTGGACGAACATTACTATCAATCGCCGGGATGGTTTATCAACAATCAGAAATATTACGACAGCTACGATCGTGCTAAATCAAAGGTATACCTTGGCGAATATGCGGCCCATCTTCCCGGACGCCCCAATAACCTGGAAACAGCGCTGGCTGAGGCATTATATCTAACGGCAATAGAGCGGAACGGCGATGTGGTAAGTATGACATCCTATGCGCCGTTGCTTGCCAAAGAGAATCATACGCAATGGAATCCGAACCTGATCTATTTTAATAATGAAGAAGTAAAACCAACGGTGGATTACTTTGTACAGCAATTGTATGGTCGGAACTCGGGAGACGAATATTTGCCAGTCCGGCTCGCAGTAAGCAATCAGCGTAATGAGGTGAAGAACCGTATTGCCGTTTCTGTTGTAAGGGATAGTAAAACAAACGATGTGATTGTGAAACTGGTAAATATGTTACCTGTATCTGTACGGACAGAAGTAAATCTGAACGGCCTCGAAACCGGAAGATTAAATGGAACGAAGACGGTTCTCACAGGCTCTCCGGCCGACAAACAAGTGAGGCCAACGACCGAGTCCATTCAGGCAACAAGCAATTTACCCTGCAATTTACCCGCTTACTCGTTCACAGTAATCAGACTTACCCATTCAGCGAAGTAAGACCAATCTATAAAGAGAAACCCCGGAAACAAGATTCTATCCTGTTTCCAGGGTTTTTATATGAGCCTGGGTTTACGCTTTCAGTAGGTACAATACGCTTCTTCCGGAGCCTAGTTTTTCAATCATGTTGTCTATAATCAGTTTGTGTAGATCACTTAATGCGGTGTCGCGAGAGCATTGGTTGATGGTCATACAGCGACTTGCTGTGATGCTTCTGTTGGTTAGCAGGTCTTTTAGTATTTGTTGCAGTCGTTGTTCCGGAGTCTTTGACTCTTTTTTGCCCGCTCTTTTTCTCTCCAGTTTCATGCTATGCAGAGCCGACTTCATTGTGGACGAGCAGCGGAAGTTAACATTCTTGAAGCGAATGGATTCCGATCGTATCTGCGATTCCTTAGTAATTCCCTTCGGACTTTTTAATGAAACAGAATAACTACCCAAACCTTGCAAATTTAAATTGTCTCCACTTTTTAAATGAGAGGTTATCAGGGCGGTAAATGCTTCCAGCATTCCTTTTACATCCGCCGAACAGAAGGACGATTGCTGCGATATCTCAACTGCCAAGTATTCGATATCCACCGTCATGTTCGGTATAATCCGCGCATGCAACTCTCTTTCTGTCTCTTCACCATTCTTCGGCGGATTCTTATACATCTTATAACTAGCGGCCATAATTCAGTCTTTTATCGTTTATATAACTACAATCTATTTCTTTTATGCTTATAATCTATTCATCGGACCTCGGTCAACATATCATCGGACCCAGGTTGATATTTCATCGGACCATGGTCAAACATTCATCGGACCCAGGTCCGATGATTAGTTCTTCATAGGCAAATATACAAATTATTATAGTCATGTTGCTACTTTATAGTTATAATCGTGATAATTGTTCGTATAAAAAACAAGCGCCAGGTAATAAACTGGATTGTTTATTACCTGGCGCCTGTAAAAGGTCTTATTTGTATGTCTTTATCTACCCGACAAATTGGTTAGATAGGCATCAATCATGCGCTTCGCGGCAACGAAAGAACTTATTTCATTGCTTAGCACCTGGTTTTCTGTCTGCGACAGAATAGCTGTTACCGCTGGGTTGTTGTAAAAACTATCTTTTAAAGTTTCATTGATGCTTTCGTACATCCAGTATTTGGCCTGCTCGTTACGCTTGAAATTAAAGTAACCATTCTTTTTGGTATAGTCAACATATTCTGCTACCATGTCCCAGATTCCTTTAATCCCAATACCATAGTATCCGGAGTAGGTTAGCACTTTGGGGAACCATCCTGAATCGGCAGGGGGAAACAGATGAAGCGCATTTTTGAACTGCGAGGCAGCCAGATTCGCTTTATCTATATTATCACCGTCGGCCTTGTTAATGATAATGCCATCAGCCATCTCCATTATACCACGTTTGATGCCTTGCAATTCATCACCTGTACCGGCAAGCTGAATTAACAAGAAGAAATCCACCATGGAATGAACAGCCGTTTCACTTTGTCCAACCCCTACGGTTTCAACAAAGATAGTATCAAAGCCGGCAGCTTCACACAGAACGATGGTTTCGCGGGTCTTTCTTGCTACACCACCTAACGATCCTGCTGAAGGAGAAGGGCGGATAAAGGCGTTCTTTTCCCTGGCAAGGGCTTCCATACGCGTTTTATCACCTAAAATACTTCCTTTCGATCTTTCGCTGCTTGGATCTATGGCTAGTACAGCCAGTTTCCTCCCTTCTTTAATCAGATGCATGCCGAAAGAATCTATCGAGGTACTTTTCCCTGCACCCGGTACACCGGTGATTCCTATTCGTACAGACTTTCCGGCATGGGGGAGACAACGTTCTATAATTTCCTGAGCTATTTGCTGATGTTCGTGCTTCGCACTTTCTACCAAAGTAACAGCCTGACTTAAAATGGTGATATTACCCTCCAGGATGCCTTCAGTAAATTCCGCAGGCGTATAATGCTTTCGTTGAATTCTTTTCTTCAGATAGGGGTTGACCGAAGGTACGTCTGGCACACCTTTATTTACTTTTAACGCTTTGTATTTATCGCTGTTTTCCGGATGTTTCATTAAATCAGTTATTAGTTGGAGGCCGTTACCTTGATTAAACGCACGGGTCCGTTGGGATCGTTGCATACAATGTTGACAAGAGCTTCCAATTTTGTTTTAATCTCTTTTGGATGTAACAGAATTGTATAGGAAACAGTTGCGCCGGGCTTTATTTCTCTCTTATTACCTTGTAAGGACACTAATTCGTTTTCGCAACTAATACTGTGGATAAGTAGCTTGGACTTCCCAACATTTGTAACTTTCAATTCGCGGGATACCTTTCCTTTGTTTGGCAGAGTACCAAAGTCGACCAAGGTTGAAGAAAGCTGAATTTGCGGAGCATTAGCCTTGGCAGTTGCCGATAACTTACTGAAATCGTCTACAACATTTGCCGAAACCAGAACGCTTCCCTTTGCTTCTGTTTTTCCTTTGCCAACAACCAGGTTGAGCGATGTAGCATACCTGCCAGGTTTCTTAACAGAATGACCGTCTAACAGCAGCGTGATTTCTCCTGTTTCTCCGGCACTTAACACCTTCGGGTTGATTTCTGCTATCAGGTAAGACGGCAGTTTATCCATACGAACTTCAAGATCTTCCTTTCCGCTGTTAACAACCATAATACGCTCTCCGGCGGTTTCTGTTGGGATAACACTGCTGAAAAGAACCGTTTTGGTATGTAATTTTAGCTCGCCAATGGCATAAGGATAGGAGAAATCCGGACGAAACGGACGAGCCGTAACCGTCCCTTTTATCGCCAGGTTAAAGCATCCTTTTTTCCCGTTACTATAAATGGAAACCATTTTAGTAAAGGGCCCCGGTCTTCCGGTAGGGTCGTAGCTTACTTTCAGGTTTGTTGTTTTACCCGGAGCTACAGGCTCTTTAGACCATTCCGGACGGGTACAACCGCACGATGCCGTTACTCTGTTAATTACCAGAGGGGCGCCTCCTGTGTTTTTTATTACAAACACGTGCGAAGCAAGCCCGTCTTCTTCGGATATAATACCGAAATTGTAAGTCAGTTCATCCGAATCAATAACAGCTCCCTTTTGAGCAGATACTGTTAAAACCGCACAGATGAAGCCAAAGAGTAGTAGCAAACGTTTCATATTTAGTCAGCGTTATTGCGCAGAGCGCCGTTTTCAACTCTTATTTACCAGTTACATCACCACGGATAGAGAGAATAAAACTTCCCACTTTTCCGTTGCTGTAAACAGAAATCGTTTTTGAAAATGGACCCGGACGGTTTACAGGATTGTACGTTACATCAACTTTGCCTGTCTTACCCGGAGCGATTGGCTCTTTAGTCCACACAGGAGTTGTACAGCCGCAAGAGGCTATAACGCGTGTTATCACCAAAGGAGCATCTCCTTGATTGGTTACCACAAACGTATGTGTTACATTTCCATCCGATTCTTTGAATTTGCCGAAATCATGTACTGCGTTATCAACAGAGATTACAGCCTTTTTCTCTTGAGCCGTAGCCATTCCGGTTACCAGCATCAAAGCCATTAACATAAATACCACTTGTCTCATCATAACTATAAAATTTATATTCTTGAGCCACAAAGTTAATAATTTTATCATACCAACTACTGTTGAACTTTAATCTTCAATTAAAATTTTTGAACCTGCCGTATTTGAGATGAATTCAGGCGCATATAAACACTGAATAGTACTGATTCCTCCACTGTAACTTCCGGTCCGGTCCACGTAAAGTGAATATTCCATTACGAAAGTTCCTTTAGGCAATCGGTGGATAAAGAACTGTTCGGCGGCATCTTCCGGAGAGTGATACATCCACAAGCCATCTTTGAAGGTGGTGCCGGCAAGTTGTTCTGCCGGTTCAAAGCATCCGGCACGTAAATCTTTTAGATGAACAAATTCCATATCCCTGTCGGCCCGGACTGTGAGGCGAACAATTACCTTATCTCCACGGTGTAATGGTTGTCCGTCTGCTACAACTTGTAACTCACGTGTTTTTCCGTTATTCTTCTCCACAAACAGTTTCTTTTCCACCTGCAAAGCTCCTTTACTTCCCGTAATCTTATCCACGTCTTCAAAGTACTGACGGTAGATGGCACCCCATGCCGGAGCGTTACCTGTTGTCCGGATATGTACTGTTTGCATGGCCGGGGTTATGGAAGTTCCTTGAATAACTTCCTTTACGTATCCGGTTCCTGTCTCTCCGGCAGTCGTATCAATCACTTTGCTTCCCCATGTTGCCGTACACTTGTTGTCGTTGCTCAGCCAGTTGCTTCCGGTGTCAATCAAGGCATGAATGGCATTCACTGTCGAAGGAACAGACTCCCACATCTGCGTACGCTTTTGGTTCAGTAACCATTGTTTCATTTGATCGGTTTCCTTTGTATTTTGTGATAAGCGCCCGAACACTTCCATAAGCAGGCAATGGGAGTCTATCGGCGAGATAAAGAATCCGTTTTGTTTGTTATTAGCCCAGTACATCCCCATCTCTTCCGATTGGGTGGCTGTTTTACGAAGCCAAGCCAGGATAGATTGTGCTGTTGTTTCTTTACCATTGTGTTGCATGATCAGGGCAATGCATCCTTTGTTGTATAGTGATTGCTTGCTCCATTCTTTTCCGGCTAAGGAGGTATAATGACGAATGGCTTCGGTTGTTTTCTCGTTTTCCTGTACATAGTCTTTAAACTGAGTACGGACGTAAAGATATTCAAGCAGCGTGGAATGAAGTAATTCCTTCTTTTCATTCATGCGGACAATCTCCGAATCCATGTAGGTAAGGGCTTTGTTTATCATTCCTCTTTCTTCTTCTGTAAATTCAATTGTCTTCAGATTGGAAAGCTGCGCCATGCCCTTTAAAATATAAACCGTGAGCTGAGGTGTTTCGGGCATTCCCTTAAACCAACTCCATCCACCTTCGTCCGTTTGCAGTTCCAGTAATTTGGTTATTGCTTGCTGGCGTAATTGTTGGATTCGGTTACTGTCAAATAGTAATGATAACCGTTGCTTCTGTTCGGCTTCATTTTCAGCTTCCAGTACCCAAGGGGTTTCTTTGAGAAGTAATTGTTTGAGAGATTCGTTCTGTTGTAATTTGGAATGAAGAGTCTCTGTTGTTTCTCCTTGTGCTTTCCATTGAGCTATGATTGACTGGATACGCGGATTCGAGTTGGCAAGCGATGAGGCCACCGTATTGCTAACGTACGATGCAAACCAGGAGATCAGATTATCGGATGACGGAGCCGACAGGACAGGTAGTGCCTGAACGGCATACCAAATCGGATTGGCCGTAACTTCCAACGTCATACTGTAAGGGGAAAGACTTCCTTTTGAGCTACCTGCCGGAAAGGAAACCGTCTTTTCTCCGTCTCCGGACAAGTAGAACGGTACGCTTTCTGTAACAGGTATCTGGTTAGGCAATACAGGCAGTAAATGTTGTTCGCCGTCGCTTGCGTCGGGTGTTTCAGCAACAATACGGCATATTATCAAGTCATTTCTTTCCGGAACAGGGAAGTTCCAGCTAAACTGAACGCTTTCTCCGGCAGGGAGTGTAAATGCTTTGACTGCTTTGGTCATGCAAACAATAACCTCGTCGGTAGCCGGATCGACCAACTCCAGACGAACCTTTCCTGAGATTTCCTTTTCAGAAAGATTGATTATTTGCGTTGCCACCGATACATTATCTCCCTTGCGCATAAGCCTGGGAAGGTTAGGTATGACCATCAACTCCTTTTGCGACACGACTTCATTGCTCCACTGCCCGAACTTCAAGTCTTTTGTATGAGCCAGCGCCATCATTTTCCAGGTTGTATTGCTTTCCGGTAAACGGAACTTCACGATCCATTCTCCTGCTTTGTTAGTTTGCAGGTCGGGATAGAAGAATGCTGTCTCGGCAAAGTTCTGTCGAAGCTGAGGTTGCGATTCTTTCTTTTCGGGTTGAGGAGTAGATATCTCCTCCGTATCTTTGCTTGAAGCTTCCTCTTTTTGAAGGACTCCTGCGCCAACTACCTTTATGTTATCTTGACGAGCGGTAACAAGTGTGGGTTTAGTTCTTATCCCTTCATTGGCCATACTAAACAACTGCGTATCGAAATTAGTATTCAGTGCCCCTTGCCAGTCAATCCGATCGAATATCCATTCCTTTTCTACAATTACTTTCACCTCTCTGGCATCGTTGTCCTGTCCTGTCGAGAAGGCTTGTCCTGTACGCCAGCTTACAGGCGTGATGTTAAAATAGGAAGAAGGATTAAACCACCAACTGTGATTTTTGATTTTATCAAGCGACGCATCATACATACCAGCCAGCACTTCGGCTAACACCGGTAGCGAATCGGTATCTGCTATTTTAAACGACCACGTTTCTTCGCTGCCCGGAACAAGTTTGTCGCGGAACGTAACAGGCTTTATATTCAGCGTCTTTTCAGGCTCTTTCTTCTTTAGAGTAAATTCTTTATTGTAGAAGGTTCCCTCTTTTACAAAGGCAAAAGAAATGGATAACCCTTTCCCAAACTCGCTGCTGTAAGGTAAACGGAAGGTTTTGTTTTCGTCCGACAGTGTTAACCATTTACGGGAAAGAACACCCTTCTCGCTTGTTATCTCATAGAGAACATAAGCGTTCTTATGGGATGTTCCAAAAGTAAATACGGCTTCTTCTCCCGGAAGACAAACGGTTTTCTCTTCTACCAGCCATGTGTGTGAGGCAACGGGCGGTTTTTTGTCGCCCTTTCCGAATAAGATAAACTCAGTTTGTTCGCTTACCGACCGGCCCTTGGCATCCGATCCCTTCAATGTAATTCGGTAACGACCCGAGGGTAACAGCCTTAATTTGGCTCTGCCAATAGAATCTCCTGCAACAAAACTCCCTTGCATTACCTGCTCTGAGACCTCGGGCTTGTTTGGCTCAATGACTGTTTCCGATAGCGTTTTTTCTTTAAGACGAGCAATTATATAAGTTCCTCCATTCACTGATGCCGGTAGTCCGTTCAGATTCTTTGCGGTAATTAGAATCCGGCCTTGCTCTTTGTTTATGGCTCCATCTACTTCTGCGTTGAGGGTAATGGCGGAATGGCCCACCATAAATTCGTAGCGGCTTTCCTGCGATTCGCCTTTGCTGTCTGTTGCCAAAGCAATCACTTCATAGCGATATACAGTAGTTGGATTAGCTGCGTCTGCTTTTTCTGCTGTTGGTACAAATCCAATGGTAAACGTCCCATCCTTGCTAACGTCCGTTTTTCCGTTGGCAACTTGTTTTTCGCGGGCAGAAGGATAGTATCCCCGTAACCACTGAGGTTTCCGTATAATACGGTATTGAATTGTTCCTTCTTTTAAAACTGTGCCCGAATATGTTTTGGCTTCGCCTTTTATGGAAATCTTATCTCCGAAGGCAACGGCTTCTGTTAGCGGAAGCATGGAAAGAGAGAAGGTTGGTCGTTTGTATTCGGCTACATCGAACATGACCGATCCTTCGTGGGTCTCGATGGAAAATGATCCGTTCAGGACGGATGAGGGTAATGTAAATTCACCTGAGAATGAACCAAACGTATTTGTGGTGACTTTACGGGACGCTACTTCTTTATAATTGGCATCACGAAGTATTACGGTGTAAGTTTCTCCCGGAATCACTTTAGGTATCTCGCGATTGCGGACAAATGCTATTCCTTTAAAGAAAACTGTCTGCCCCGGGCGATACAAACTACGGTCGGTGAAAAGAGATATTTCTGATTGCTCATTTTGTATGGTTTGGAAAGGTCTGTAAGTGTAGATATTGGATAAGAACGAACAACTGTCGCCGCGGCTTACTGCCTGATACATGAAATTTTCATCCTTTATCGGTACAGTCACCAGCCCGTCTTTATCGCTGATAGCCGATGCGATTGCTTTAATCTCCCGATTCTTATTTTCAAAGAAACGAACAGTAATGCCTTTCAACGGCTTTCCGCTCTGTAGATCTGTTACCAAAAGTTGATGTTCATTCGATGGGAGAGTACGGGCTATTACTGCCAACCGACTTATAACAAATAGATGGGTGACAGTTTCTGACATACCCGGCGATGCTACTTCGCATTCATACAAGCCAGGCTCCAGAGCCGGAAGAGTGAATGATGTATCTTGTATCTGGTAAGTATTGGGTTGCGACAGGCTATAAACTTGCTGGCGGACTATAACTCCCCGTTTCTCTTTCGTTTCTTTCAAATTGCCCGAAGACAGATAAACTGTTTCCGGACGAATTAAGCTACGGTAGAGTGATAGGGTAATACGGTTCAGGTTCTTTACCTTTAAATCTAATTTATTCACCGAGCCGGGATAGAATGTTTTATTACCACTTATCTCCAGGCTGGGTTGTTCCATATAAGCCAGTTTGTTCTTTAAAACAGCAATTCTGCTATAAGATGGAAATGCGGCAACGCCTTCAGTGCATAGATGGTGAATGATTGTACGGATGGAATCGCCGTTACCTGACTGATACATCTCTGATTCCAGTAAATTTATTTGCGCAATACGAATCTCTGTCGAAAAGTCATTGCTTTTATAGCGGTGCATTAAACTATCAAGGGATGCGGCATAGGTTTGTCTCGATTCTTGATCGTCGTTTCCCTGATTGCTATACTGTAGATAATCAAGCGCAACTAATAAGGAGGCTTTGGGATTGGGATCGCTTTTCCTGAAATCGTTTAGCTCTCCGAATAATTGTTCGGCTAACTGTTTTGTCCCATACAAATCTTCTGAATCTCCGAAATTACCCAATATACTAATACCCCGATGAGCCAGCAGATCAAACAAGGCAGGGCGAAGTTCAGGAGAATCATCGCCAGTTTCCAGTATTTCCATAAATGAAACCGAAGGCGTTTGTTGCAGCACATCGGCCGGAGTAAGAGAAGCCCTGATGTGTTCTTTTATTTTGCCGGCAAAGTGATTGCTTGTCCATTCGCGTATATCTTCAGGAATAAATCCTTCAACAGCCGTACGTCTGTCTATCCGGTAACGGTTATTGCCGTAGTATTCGCCGTACAGTTCGGCAATCATGGAATGAAGTATTGCTTTTGAAGCAGGATCCGTTTGCTTGTCTGCTAACTTCTCCGTTTCGCTTATCAGAGAAGGAAACAGCTCCTGATCCTTCTCCAGTTTGTCTTTAATCTGCTTAATGTGAGCTTTTATGACTTTGCCTTGCGATGAGGATTCAGATTTGTTTACAGTCACATTACTTATGAGTGCCAGATCAGCCTTGGTATAAATAAAAGCAGCAGGAATGCCACAAAGTAAAACAGCAGTTAAGAGAATTGACTTTATCTTCATATCATTCAGTTTATAGTATAACCATTATCAATACACTATAGATACAAAGAAAGGCCAAAAAGCTGTATGGGACAACTAAATTCGTTATAAATAGGTATCATTAATACATAAAAAAGGCATCCCGTATGAGATGCCTTTTTTATATTTAGATCTGAACTCCTTCTTCTTTTGCGATTTCATCACTGGTGGGAGTGATTAGTTTGTATCCTTTACCGTGGATGTTGATGATTTCGATTCCCGGATCATCCTTCAGTAATTTACGAAGTTTGGTGATGTAAACATCCATACTACGTGCATTGAAGTAATTATCATCTACCCAGATGGTCTTCAGCGCATAGTTACGTTCCAGAATTTCATTTGCATGAGCGCAAAGCAAGCTAAGCAATTCACATTCTTTGGTTGTCAGCTTTGTCGCTTTATCACCAATGGTCAGTGTTTGTTTTTGTGTGTCGAACAAGAAACTTCCTAAACGGTAGAAAGGAATATCTTTCAGTTTCTTTCCCTTAACACGACGAAGAATAGCTTCGATACGAAGCAACAACTCTTCCATGCTGAAAGGCTTTGTTAAATAGTCGTCCGCACCAATTTTAAATCCTTCCAGAATATCTTCCTTCATCGTTTTAGCAGTCAGGAAGATAACAGGGATATCCGGATTAAGTGCTCTGATTTCCTGCGCTAGCGTGAAACCATCTTTCTTGGGCATCATAACGTCCAGTACACATAAATCGTATTTGCCTTTAGTAAAGCCCTTGTAGCCAGCTTCTCCATCGGAGAAAAGATCAGTAACATACCCTTTTGCCTGTAAGTATTCTCTTAAAAGCATTCCTAAATTTTCGTCGTCTTCGCAAAAGAAGATCTTTAGTTTTTCTTCCATAACTAACTTTTTATAAGCGGTAAAGTAATAATAAATTTAGTTCCTACATTAATCTCACTGTCGGCGCGAATGCTGCCATTGTGATCTTCAATAATTTTACGAACATAAGCAAGACCCAGTCCGAATCCCTTTACGTCGTGTACATTGCCGGTAGGCACGCGGAAGAACCGGTCGAAAACCTTCTTCACGTACTCTTTCTTAATACCTACCCCGTTGTCTTCAATAGAAATCATCAGCTTTCCATTTTCATTCCATGTTCGGGCCATCAATTCAAGTGGAACATCCGGGCGGCGGTATTTAACCGCGTTATCCATCAGATTGAAAAGTACATTGGTGATGTGCATTTCGTCCACATAGATGCTCGACTCTACAGCCTGTAAATCAATATCGATTGATCCTCCATACTTCTCCACTTTAAGTGTGAAAGTATGGGCTATGTTAACTACCAAATCGTTGGCATCTACCTCTTTCAGCTTAAGGGCAGCCTTTTGCCTCTCGAAAAGAGACATCTGCAATACCTTTTCCACAAGGAATCCAAGTCGTTTTGTTTCGTCGTTAATTACGCCGGAAATATGTTTAAACACATCCGGGCTTTTGGTTATATCCGAATCCTTTAACATCTGCGCCGCAAGCGAGATGGTCGAGACAGGCGTTTTGAGCTCATGCGTCATGTTGTTGATAAAGTCGTTTTTCATTTCCGAAAGTTTCTTCTGACGGAAAACGATGTACATGGTAAACACGAAAGTTATCAACAGAATAAGAGAAAATATGACCGAAGGAACCAAAAAAGTTACAGAGCTGGAGATATAATCATCCTTGGTAGGGAAGTATACCCGCAGAAAGTTTTGTTTCGATGGCGGATCGTTGGGGAAAAGCACCCGGGTAAATACTTCTGATGCAATCCGGTCTTTCTGTATGTCGTCGCTCTGGTAAACCACCGTACCGTTTTTATCTATTACCGAAAATTGGTAAGGAAGGTTAAGTCCATTGTTAAGGAATTCGGCTTTCATGTAGTTGTTCAGCTTTTTAAAGTCCACCCGTTCCTGGATAGGCTTTAAGCTGGATGTGTACAACATGTTCAGAATAACTTCTTTGATGAGCTCCTGTTGGTATTGATAACGATCTTTCAACGTTTTCTGTAAATCGCGCGATGTGTTTACAATGTTGTTTGCAGACGATTGGCGCGGATTTGAAGGTCCGGATTGTATGCGGCTAGTATATTCACCTCTCTGAATGATGGATACCGCCCCGTTGGAGTCGGAAATCTGAAGCTGGTATTTCTCCTGACTAATAACCTGTCCGAGGCTCTGTGCATCCTGTGTGTTCTGAAAGACAAAGCTATTTTGATCGCGTCGGATATCTTCTTCCAGGTATTTCTTTGTTTCGTCAAGTTCCAGATTTTTTGAGACCTCGAGCAGACTTCTTTTTACCGTTTCATTAAACTGGTCGTTGCTCGTCTTTAGAATAATGCTTACGTAGGTTACCTGCAGATAAAGCAGACCACCAAATGCAAAAACCATGACCAATGCAAGCAACCAGATAGTAGACTTCCTCATATCAGAATTTTTCTCTTTTATAGGAAACAAATAAAGCGCCTTTTAGTTTAATATTTACACAAAAAAGATAAAAATATGAGGCTTAAATGTTTAAAAACATTTATATGTTATCAATGAGTTCCCTTGTTTTTAAGTAAAATAATGCGAAATCAGGACTGGATTAAGTTAAAACCAAGGCTTTTGCTGGTTAGATCCAGACCGTCCGACGATTGGTGGCCGAGCGTCCGACGTATGTAGCACGAGCGTCCCACAACAGTCGGACGCTCGTGCTACATACGTCGGACGGTCTAGATCTCGCTATGCCGACTCTTAGTATATACAGGTTTATATTATAAAATAAGTGTGCCTTTTCCTTGACGGAGAATTTCGAATGAATCGGAAGTGCAATCAACAACAGTAGAAGCTACCGTGTCGCCGAATCCGCCGTCGATAACTATATCTACTTCAGATTCATATTTTTCATGAATAAGTTCCGGATCGGTGGTGTATTCTATCACATCATCCTCATCGTGAACGGATGTAGTGAGGATTGGATTGCCGAGTTGTTTCACAAGCTCGCGGATAATGTTGTTGTCTGGTACACGAATACCAACCTCTTTCCTGTTTTTATAAATCTTGGGAAGCTCGCTGCTTGTGGGTAAAATGAACGTGAAAGGGCCAGGCAGATGCCTTTTCATTAGTTTGAATGTGGTGTTGCTAACTTTGGCATATTCGCTGATGTTACTCAAATCGTAGCAAATAATTGAAAGATTGCTCTTTTGCGGGTTTATGCCTTTCATCCGGCAAATTTTTTCGACAGCACGCACATTCAGCGCATCGCACCCAATAGCATAAACTGTGTCGGTAGGATAAATAATCAGTCCCCCGTCCTTAAGCACTTCAATAACCTTGTCTATTTCCTTTAAATTTGGATTCTCAGGATAAATTTTGATTAACATAGCCGAATATTTAATGCCACCCCCTGAGGGGTGGCTGTTTGTTATCCGTAGATAATATTTCCATTTTCGTCGGTATAGTCTTCCATACCGGCACTGTATTGATTCATCGCGCGAAGGCTCATACCCATACTTGAGAATCCACCGTCGTGAAACAGATTTTGCATAGTAACCTTGCGGGTAAGATCCGAAAATAAGGTAACACAGTAATCTGCACATTCGTCGGCCGTAGCATTACCCAGAGGCGACATTTTATCCGAAAAGTCGAGCAGGTGTTCCATTCCCTTTACACCACTACCAGCAGTTGTTACCGTAGGCGACTGAGAAATGGTGTTAATACGTACTCCTTTTTCGCGACCGTAAATGTAACCAAAGCTACGAGCTATGGATTCAAGCAAAGATTTTGCATCGGCCATGTCGTTGTAACCAAAAAAAGAACGCTGTGCAGCTACATAACTAAGAGCCACTACAGAGCCACCTTCGGCAATAGCGTCTTGTTTCTTTGCTACCTGAAGCATCTTATGAAACGAAACAGCAGAAATATCCAATGTTTTATCCAACATATCGTAATCTAAATCGTCGTATGTACGTTTTTTGCGTACGTTTGGGCTCATGCCAATTGAATGAAGTACAAAATCTATTTTACCTCCCAATATTTCAACAGACTTGGCAAATACTGTTTCCAGATCAGCCACGCTTGTTGCGTCGGCCGGAATAACTTCCGCATTTAATTTTTTAGATAAGGCATCCACCTCTCCCATACGCACAGCAACAGGTGTATTGCTCAATGTAATAATCGCACCCTCTTCTACGGCTCTTTCTGCTACCTTCCACGCGATAGACATGTCGTTCAGCGCACCAAAAATGATACCCCTTTTGCCTTTTAATAAATTGTGACTCATACCTACTTCTATTTAAAATATGGCACAAAAGTAAATAAAATGTGCAATATAAACAACCTTATTCTCTGAAATACACTCTTTTTACTCTCGGCGAGATTGAAGTAAGTATTTCGTAACTAATTGTTTCCAGTGTGTCCGACAATTCGGATACAGGTAACTCGTCTCCGAAAATCAAAGCCGAATCTCCTTCATTTACTTCGATGTCTGTTACATCAATCATACAGGTATCCATGCAAATATTACCTATAGTGGGGCATCTTTTACCGTTAATTATTACCTGACCAGCCCCGTTTCCAAGGTGACGGTCCAGGCCATCTGCATATCCGATTGGAATAATGGCAATACGTGAATCGCGCGTAACATAGCTTTTGCGGCTATAACCGATCGAATCGCCGGCCGGGACTTCCTGAATCTGCAGTATGGTTGTTTTAAGTGTACTAACATTACGCAGGCCTTTCTGACCGCTGGCACTTACTCCGTACAACCCAATTCCCAATCTTACCATGTCCATTTGATAGTCGGGGAATCTTTCGATTCCGGCCGAATTAAGGATGTGTTTAATTACCTGGTATTCCAATCCCTTTTCCAGTTCGGCCGCTGCTTTCTGGAACGTTTCTATCTGTTGTTTGGTAAAGTCGTCGAATACGTAAGAATCGCTTCCGGCCAAATGCGAGAATACAGAACGTACAGCCACTCCGCTTTGCAATTTGAGATATTCGCAGATAGCCGGAATATCTTTAGGTTGGAATCCCAGCCGGTGCATGCCTGTATCTATCTTTAAATGTATGGGATAAGAGGTTATTCCTCTGCGATCGGTTTCCTTAATCATGGCTTCCAGCAACCTGAAACTGTAGATTTCGGGTTCCAGCTGGTTTTCAAATAAAGCGTTAAAGCTGCCAAACTCAGGATTCATCACAATTATGGGGATGGATATACCCGCGTGACGAAGATCGGCTCCCTCGTCGGCAACAGCTACCGCCACATAATCGCACCGATGATCCTGTAAAGTTTTAGCCAGTTCGAAAGAACCTGCTCCGTATCCAAACGCCTTTACCATGCAAATCATCTTCGTTTCCGGCTTAAGTCTGGAGCGGTAATAATTGAAGTTATGTACTATGGCATCAAGATTTACTTCCAGGATGGTTTCGTGTACTTTCTTTTCAAGCAGTTCGGTAATCCGTTCGAAGTGGAATCGCCTGGATCCCTTTATTAATATAAGTTCGTTATCAAATTTCTTAAACGAAGGCGACAGGATAAAATCCTCCGTAGTAGGATAAAATTCTTTTTGCATTTCGAAAAAAGAGCCGAATTCGCGGAGATCCCTCCCTATACCTATTATCCGGTCTATCTTCTTACGTCGTACAAGGTCGGCCACTTTTTTATAAAGCGATTTGGGAAGTGTTCCCGATTGCAGAATATCCGACAGAATAAGTGTACGTTTCAGCCCGTTATCAACCTGTCTTGTCTGAAGAAAGTCCAATGCAATACCCAAAGAATTTATGTCGGAATTGTACGAGTCGTTTATTAGCAGACAGTTGTTTATACCTTGTTTAACCTCAAGTCGCATGGCAACCGGTTCAAGATGAAGGAAACGATCCTCGTTATTCACACTGGTTGGTTTAAGAAAAAGCATAAGAGCCATGCAGTGAATAACGTTTTCAATAGAGGCATCGTCTGTAAATGGGATCACATATTTTCGGTTGTATCCCAATAAAGTACAATGTATGATAGTCTGATTTTCTTTCTTTTCTATTGACTTTATAAAAAGCGGCGATTCAGAGTCGGTACGACTCCATGCGATTGCTTTGTGAGACAAGCAGGCAGCTTCAATACAATTGGAGATAAACGCATTGTCGCCATCGTAAATGATGGCTTCGCTGTCTACAAACAGTTGCAGCTTTTCAAGACATTTTTGTCTTGTCGAGATAAAGTTCTCCTGATGTGCTTCACCAATATTTGTAATAATCCCGATGGTGGGAGCAATAATCGGCTGCAATCGTTCCATCTCATCCGGCTGGGAAATGCCTGCTTCAAATATACCCAAAGTGTGTTTTGGATTAATCTGCCATACAGACAGAGGTACGCCCAGTTGAGAGTTGAAGCTGCGAGGCGAACGAACAATGTTGAATTCTGTATGCAAAAGCTGATATAGAAATTCTTTAACGATTGTTTTACCATTACTTCCGGTAATGCCAATAACAGGAATGTCAAATTTCTTTCTGTGATGGATTGCTAATTGCTGAAGAGCCCGCAGCGGGTCTTTAACCAGCAGAAAATTAGCATCTGTTAAGTTGGCAAACTCCGGAGCCATTTCGCTTACTACAAAGTTCCGAACACGAAGCTTGTATAATTCGGGGATATATTTATGTCCGTCGTTCGTTTTGGTTTTAAGTGCAAAGAACAAACTCTGTTCCGGGAATGAAACTGTCCGGCTATCTGTAAGCAGAATTGTTATCGCGTCGTCGTGCAATTCATTACCCTTGGCACCGATAATTTTAGCAACCTCTTTAATTGAGTATTCCATTTTATTTCAATTTAGACTTCAACGCTCTTATTTCGTTTTGTGTATCAAAGGACGGTATTTTCTTCGTAATATGTTCTATTTTTAACAAAGTTTGAACGATAAATTTCTTGTATGCTTCGCTGTCTGGCTGAAACGGCTTGTGATTCATGGCTTTCTGTATTTCGTCCCATTCTTTCATAATTTTACGGGTCTCGGAAGTCATAAAGCTTGAAGCAAAACGTTCCCATATATAATGTATTGCCAGTGGCGAAGGATGCACCATATCTTCAGCATAGAAGCGATAGTCACGCAGTTCATCCAGCATAATTTCGTAAGCGGGGAAATAAGACGTTTGTTCAGGAAACAAGCCTTGAAGTTGTTCGACTGCCAGTAATAAAGTTGCTTTACTAACCTGATTGCCGTGAGCTCCGTCTTTAAGATGCCGGATCGGACTAATGGTGAAAATGATATGCAGATTGGAATTAACCTTTGTAATCTTGTTGATAAGATTTGTCCAGGTGGAAACAATGGTTTCAACAGATAATAATTCCCGTTTAAAAAGCTTATCAGGTAATTTATGGCAATTAGCTACGATTCGGTTGTTTTCCTTTAACCTATAAACATAAGCACTCCCAAAGGTTATAAAAAGAAATGAGCTTTCTTTCAGGTGTTCGCAAGCTTTGTGTACCTTGGTGTTGATTTGATTGAGGCATTGTTCTTTATCAATAGATGAAAACCGGCTATGATGATCAAAACTATGAAAGCAACCTTCATGCTTGAACAAATCGGCAGCTTCATATTGTTTTCTATCTAATAGAGACTGAATGGCTGATGCTACGGATAGTGGATTATACAACGTGCCAAATGGATTGGTTTCCGAAAGAAATTTATATTCTTCCAGTTTCTTTCCTATGTTTTCGGCAAAACAAGAGCCCAATAATACCATTTTCTTTGAGTGGGATCCTTGTGTAGCATATGTAGAAAGTAATATGGGGGTGCTGAATTCCATGATATAAAGGTGTGTATAAATTATTGCGTAAGCAAAGTTATATTATATGCTCTTAATTCTATACATTTGCATCAAAAAAATTCCAGAGATGGCTTCCAGCAATGAAGAGTGCATATTAAACAAGATAAATTCTCCGGCCGACCTGCGTGCCTTGCCTTCCGGAAAATTAGAACAGGTATGTGCCGAACTGCGTCAATATATAATCGATGTTTTATCTAAAAATCCAGGACATCTTGGGGCAAGTTTGGGTACCGTTGAATTAACAGTTGCCTTACATTATGTATTTAATACACCAGACGATCGCGTCCTTTGGGATGTGGGTCACCAGGCGTATGGGCATAAGATACTAACGGGGAGACGGGATGAGTTTCATACGCTCCGTAAATTTAAAGGGATTAGTGGATTTCCTAATCCGGCAGAAAGTAAGTATGATGCATTTATTGCAGGCCATGCTTCCAACTCCATATCCGCCGCACTTGGAATGTCGGTGGCTTCATTAATTAAGGGAGAGGATAATCGCCATGTCGTGGCAGTTATTGGCGACGGTGCGATGACGGGTGGTTTGGCTTTTGAGGCATTGAATAATGCTTCATCGGATCCTAACAATCTGCTTATTATTTTAAATGATAATAATATGGCTATCGACCATAGTGTTGGTGCCCTTAGTGAATATCTGGTGAATATTACAACAAGCCAGACATATAATAAGATGCGTTACGATGTGTATCGCGGTTTGCGTAAACTTAATCTGATATCAGAAGATCGAAGAGGTAGTATTCTTCGGTTCAATAATAGTCTGAAGGCTTTGATTACGCAGCAACATAACCTTTTCGAGGGATTTAGTATCCGTTACTTCGGTCCTATGGATGGACATGATGTAAATTACATGGTAAAGGTGCTCAATGATATTAAGGATATGAAGGGCCCCAAGCTTTTACATATCCGAACTGTTAAAGGAAAAGGATTTAAACCAGCCGAAGAGTCAGCCACAGAATGGCATGCTCCAGGTAAATTCAATAAAGAAACCGGCGTAAGGATTGTTGCTTGTAAAACGGATGAACCTCCTCTGTTTCAGGATGTATTCGGACATACTCTTGTAGAGCTGGCAGCTAAGGATGAACGTATTGTTGGAGTTACTCCGGCAATGCCAACCGGATGTTCGATGTCTTACATGATGAAAGAGTTTCCGAAAAGGGCTTTCGATGTGGGTATTGCCGAAGCACATTCGGTAACTTTCTCGGCCGGTATGGCAAAAGAAGGAATGATTCCTTTCTGTAATGTCTATTCTTCCTTTATGCAACGAGCCTACGATCAGTTGATTCATGATGTGGCTATTCAAAAGTTGCACATGGTTCTTTGCCTCGATCGCGGTGGTCTGGTAGGCGAAGACGGAGCTACGCATCACGGAGTATTTGATTTGGCTTATATGCGTCCAATACCAAATCTGGTGATTGCTTCACCTTTGGATGAACATGATTTGCGCAACCTGATGTTTACTGGTTATAAATATGATGGACCTTTTGTTATTCGTTACCCTCGTGGTAAGGGCGTTTTGATTGACTGGCGGAATGAAATGAAACAATTGCCTGTCGGAAAGGGACGTAAACTCCGTGAAGGTACCGATCTTGCTATACTTTCTATTGGCGCGATTGGTAATGATGTTCGCAAAGCAATTGAGATAGTATCAGAAAAAGGAATTTCGATAGCTCATTATGATATGATTTACCTCAAACCGATTGATGAAAGTTTGTTGCATGAGGTGGGTCAGAAGTTCTCCAAAGTGATTACTGTAGAAAACGGTGTGATTCAAGGAGGATTGGGTAGTGCAGTTCTTGAGTTTATGTCCGATAATGGATATATGCCTCAGGTTAAAAGAATTGGAATTCCTGATAAATTTATTGAACATGGCTCTGTTCCTGAATTGAACAGACTATGTGGCATGGACACGGAGAGCATTGCAGAATGTATCCGTTCGTTTGTGTTGGTTGAGCGGAGTAAGTGAATGTTTAGTGGTTTGCTTAAATAAGACTTTTATAATAATTCTATGAAAATTGTCATTGCCGGGGCAGGCGAGGTGGGAACTCATTTAGCCAAAATGTTGTCGCAGGAAAACCAAGATATTATCTTGATGGACCCAAATGAGGAACGCTTGAAATTTACCAATAACATGGAAGTTCTAGCGATGGTTGGAGATCCTACTTCCTTAAGAGATTTAGAGGATGCGGGAATAAAAAATGCAGATTTGTTTGTAAGTGTAACACCCGAAGAACCTACTAATATTACAGCTTGTATGCTGGCTCATAGTCTTGGGGCACATAAAACATTTGCACGTATTAATAATTACGAATATCTTCTGCCCAAAAATAAAGAGCTTTTTGAAAAGCTTGGGATCAGTTCAATGATTTATCCCGAAATGCTTGCTGCAAAAGAAATTGTAACAGCGGTTCAGCGTCCGTGGACGCGACAGTACTGGGAATTGTTCGGTGGTATACTTATTCTTATTGGAGTGAAAGTAAGAGATAACGCACCGATTGTAAACAAAAAACTGACAGAGCTTAATCTTTCTCAGAAACTGTATCACATTGTTGCGATTAAAAGAAAAAGTGAAACTATAATACCTCGCGGTACCGACCATATTGAGTCCGGTGACATCGTGTTTTTTACTACAACACGCGAACATGTTAATGAAGTTCAGCTTCAAGCTGGGAAGACTGATCCCGAAGTGAAAAAAGTGATAATTATGGGAGGAAGCCGTATAGCTCTCCGTACCTGTCAGTATTTGCCAAGTAATATCCGGGTAAAAGTTATCGAAACGAATAAGGAAAAGAGTCAACGTATTGCAGAAGTTGTACCAGGAAATGTGTTAATAATTAATGGTGATGGGCGTGATACAGATTTGTTGATTCAGGAGGGAATAAAAGATGCTCAAGCGTTTATAGCTCTTACAGAAAATGCCAGTACTAATATTTTGGCTTGTCTTGCTGCCAAGCGTTTTGGTGTGTATAAGACGATTGCCAAAGTGGAGAATATTGACTATATTCCCCTTGCAGAAAGTATGGACATTGGAACTATTATCAATAAAAAGCTAATTGCGGCAAGTCATATTTATCAGTTTTTGTTGGATGCAGATGTTTCGAATGTGAAATGTCTGACATTTGCTAATGCTGATGTTGCAGAACTGGTGGCTCGTCCAAATTCAAAGATTACCAAAAAACAAGTACGCGATCTGAAGTTACCGAAAGATATTACTCTTGGAGGGCTGATTCGTGATGGCAAACCGATGATGATCGATGGAGATACGCATATTCAGTCGTTCGATCACGTTGTTGTTTTTTGTCTGGATACAGCTATGCGTAAGGTAGAGGAGTTTTTTAATTAATCTTTTGGGTTAGTCGTATGTCTCAATTGAATATCCGGTTTATTATAAAAATGCTGGGATTGATGTTTATCCTGGAGTTTTTATTCCTTTTGTCGGCTGTTGCCGTTGCTTTATATTATGGAGGTGATGATGTGTACCCCTTGTCGCTTTCCTCTGTAATAATGTTTTCTGCTGGTTTGGTATTTTATCTTATTGGATTTCGAGCAAACGAACGATCTGCAGGTCGAAGAGAGGGTATGATTACGGTTTCTCTTACATGGGCTTTATTGTCATTTCTTGGAATGCTCCCTTTCTTTTTAGGAGGCTATATTGCCAATCCTGCCGATGCTTATTTTGAAACAATGTCTGGCTTTACTACCACGGGTGCAACTATCATTTCTGATATAGAAGCTTTGCCAAAAGGAATTTTGTTCTGGCGAAGTCTTATTCAATGGCAGGGAGGTGTGGGTATGATCGTTTTTACTGTTGCTCTTATGCCTATTTTTGGTGGTGGTGCTTCCGAATTATTTGATGCCGAATCGGCAAGTATCACGCACGACCGGTTCAGACCAAGAATAACGCAGGTTGCAAAACGATTATGGGGAGTGTATGTGCTTCTCACAGCCATTCTTGCTTTACTACTCTGGATTGGTCCGATGGATTTATTTGATGCAATTTGCCATTCGTTTACGACGCTTGCAACCGGAGGTTACTCAACGAAAAACAGCAGTATAGCTTACTGGAATTCTCCTTATGTTGAATATCTGATTACAATCTTTATGTTCGTGGGTGCTGTTAATTTTACCTTGATTTACTTCTTCTTTAAAGGGAACTTTAGGAAGTTGTTTCATGATGAAGAATTAAGGTGGTTTTTCTTCCTTGCCTTAGGAGCAATTACAATCGCAACCGGCTGGGTTTATTTTAATGGGTTCGAAGCAGGAATTGAACTTTCTTTTCGTAAAGCGGCTTTTCAGGTTATGACCTGTCTCTCAACTTGCGGATTTGCTACTGCCGATTATATTCCTTGGGGTCCTTTCTTTTGGTTAATTGCCCTTTTGCTGATGATTATATGTGGTTGTTCTGGATCAACAGTAGGTGGACTTAAAACAGGAAGATTTGTTATTTTGGTAAAAAGCCTTATGAATGAATTCAAGAAACAAACTCATCCCCATGCTGTAATACCAGTACGGATGGATGGACACGCTGTTTCTGTTGATATTGTGCGCCGTGTTCTTGTCTTTTCGTTTGTGTATGTCTTTATGATTGTGGTAAGTTGTTTTTTGTTAATGTTCAATGGCGTTGGTTTTGAGGAGGCAATTGGAAGCTCTGTATCGTGCGCCAGTAATTCCGGACCTGGACTTGGAACAGTTGGTCCTGTTAGTAATTATTCAGGACTTCCTGATTTTTCCAAATGGGTGCTTTCCTTTTTAATGATGACAGGACGCTTGGAAATCTTTACAGTGTTGTCATTGTTCCTCCCAGGTTTCTGGAAGCAATAAATAGTATTAGAATTATAAAGTGCGTGAATGTAAGCTGGAAGGTAAGTTACCTAATAGCTACTTTACGCACTGTTTCTTCAATGCGGATTATGTAATATCCCTTAGCTATATTTACCAGGTATTCGCCGGAAGATTGTTTCATGTCGATTTCTCGTACCTTGATCCCAACCACACTGAAGATTTCAAGCTTACTGCCTATCGGAGCATTGGCAATTGTTATACGATTGTCGGAAACAGTTATTTGAATAGAGTCTGTTTTTGCTTGGATTATAGCCGCATCTTTCTGCCTCGGATACTGCTGCTGAGCGGTAACCGAACCTTGAATTGCAAAAAAAGCGATCAATAAGCAATAAAATATGCCTCTCATCTTATAACCCTAATTTCTGACAAATGTATGAATAATTCCTGAAAGCAATCGAGTGAACAGACTTTTTTCTTACTAAACGGAGAGAGTAAGTCCTTCTTCTCCGAGAATTGTGTCAGGGAATATCTCCTCAGCTTCTTTCTTTAGCGTATGCAACTCTTCGTATCTGGCAGAATAGTGTCCAATAACCAGCCTTTTTACATTGGCTTTTCTAGCTATTTCAGCAGCCTGCCGGGCAGTTGAATGGAATGTTTCTTTTGCTCTGGCAGCATCTTCATTAGTAAAAGTCGCTTCATGGTAAAGTAAATCAACACCTTCGATGATTGGTATAATTTTTTCTGAATAAGCCGTGTCGGAGCAGTACGCATATTTTTTCGGAGGAGTTGCCGGTCGGGTAAGTCTTGCGTTAGCAATCCGTTCCCCGTCGGAAGTAATAAAGTCTTCTCCACGTTTAATTGAAGGGAGATCTTTTACCGGTATTTTGTAGAAGTCGGTCATCTCCTTGATAATATGGGCTTCTTTAGCTTTTTCTGCGAATAAGAACCCTGAAGTTGGAAGCCGGTGTTTCAAAGGAATGGAATAAACGGATACGGATCTATCTTCCCATATAAGTTCGCTCACATCAGGAGTAATGTGATTAAATCGAACAGAGTATGGAAGTTCCCTGCAAAAAGTAGAGAGAATTGGCTTCATATACGTCTCTATTTCTTTAGGTCCATGAATGACCAGCTCGCCATTGCGTCCTAACATACCTAGGGTAGAGATCAGTCCGGGTAATCCAAAACAATGATCCCCATGCATGTGAGAGATAAAAATATGATTAAGACGGCTGAATTTTATTCGCATCCGGCGCATCTGTATCTGAGTACCTTCTCCACAATCAATCATATAGAGTTTGTCTCTTAAGTTGATTACTTGTGAGGAGGCAAGATGCCTTGTAGTTGGTAGCGCAGAACCGCATCCCAGTATGTTGACTTCAAAACATTCCATAGAATTTCAAGTTTGAATTGTCTAAAAAGCTTGCTTTGATACACTAGAAAAAAGATATCTTTAGACCGTTCTGTTTTATCTGATTACTTGACAAATATACGGCTTTTTGATTGTATAAGAAGACGTAGGGAGAACCTCTTTTTTATAAACAGGGTTAAATGTAGTTCAATCAGCGGGTTATTATGTGAAAAATAACAAAAAACACGTACTTTTTAAAGCTTAGGTGGTGGATTTAAATTACATTTGTTTCAGCCAAGAAAGAAAATCTAAGCATTTAAGTCTTTGATTAAAATAAATATCTTCGACCTTAACAGAATTTTTGTCTTTTAAAACGGTTAAATATTGAAACGGTGAAGTATAACTTCACCGTTTCTCTTTTTTTAATATGAATGATTTCCCGAACTCATTTCCTGACTATCTATTTTGTGAAGATCTAACGCCCTCCATGCATAAAAGATATATGCCAAAACAAACGGAACAAGAATAGAAACATAGCTCATCACTTTTAAAGTAAACAGACTTGATGAACTGTTGAAAATTGTGAGAGAACTCTGCAAATCAACAGTCGATGGATAGTAAGCTGTGTTGTTATACCCGGCAATTAGGAATAGAGACAAAACAGTCAGAACTGTTCCTGCACCACAGAACCATATTCCTTTTGAAAACTTTTTCGACACGACAGTCTTTCCGATGCCAAAAAGAACAGCAACAATTCCTGTTAACAGAACCGCCAGAATAACAGGCATTTCAATAAGATTGATTAAATACTTGAATGGCTGCATATATACTTCACCCGTGGTTGGATCAACTGCAAATCCGTCACTAAACATAAGCCTGATAAGGAACGCCAGAAAAAAGAAAAGAAAAAGGAGCGCATTGGGGACGAGCTGTTTTCTGCATCTGGCACCTAGATCTGAGTCGTTGATGTTGTTAATGAAATAAAGAATGGCCTGTACACGTGATAAAAAGAATACAGCTAATCCAAGGCACAGATTCCACACATTGAATGCAGCTTCGAGTCCGTGTAACGGATTGGACCAAGCCGAAATTACAGGCATGCCAACTTCCATTAGCTGATCCTTATTAACCGTAAATTCAGAACCGGTGAAGAACGTGGCAACAGCTGTGCCAAGCAAGACCGGCCCGCCGATTCCGTTAATCATAAGAAAGATTTGATAGGTGCGTTTTCCTAAAAGATTGCCTTTCTTTGACTGAAACTCGTAAGATACAGCCTGAATAATGAAACAGAATAATATGATTGTCCAGACCCAGTAAGCTCCGCCAAAACTAGTTGAATAAAACAAAGGGAAAGAAGCAAAGAAAGCTCCTCCGAAAGTAACCAGTGTTGTAAAGGTGAATTCCCATTTTCGTCCAGTAGAGTTAAGCAGCATTTTTTGTTGAAGCTCTGTTTTTCCAAGAGAGAACAATAACGATTGTCCACCTTGAACGAAAAGAAGGAAAACAAGCAATGCGCCTAATAAGGAGATAATGAACCACCAATAGTGCTGTAGTAATATGTATGTGCCATCCATAGTTTGTTGTTTTTTTAATTAATGAGTCGTGTCTGCAGGGCCTTTCTTTATCTCTTTCAACATGATCCCTATTTCTGCAATTAACAAAATTGTGAAAAGTATCAGGAACAAGAAGAAAGTTAATTGAACGGACGATGTACTAAGCTTTGAAATGGATGCGCTTGTAGGAAGGATGTCCTGTATAGCCCACGGCTGTCTGCCAACTTCAGCAACAACCCAACCAGCTTCTCCTGCGATATAACCTAGAGGGATTGTCCACAAACAAATATAGTGCAGCCATTTTTTGTTTTCAAATGTTCCTTTAATAGAGAGAATTGTGGTTGTAAGGAACAGTAGAATAAAGTAACCTCCCAAAATAACCATAATACGGAATGCATAAAATGTCATCGGAACATTGGGGACAAGATGTGCGGGATCTTTTATATAACCGTATCCAAAATAAGCAAAATTAGCATCCAGCACTTTCCTGTGTTCGTTCATTGCCGTTTCATCCTTATCTTTAATTGCTTTGCGGTAATCCGAAAGGGCCAGTATGGCAATTTTCCCCTTGGCTATTTTCTCCTGAGCAGAAAGTGCGGGGCCATTCTCCGTTTCGTATCCTCCCTCAATGAGGTCGGTTATTCCGGGAACAAAACCATCCACATCTCTTTTAGCAAGAAAAGAAAGTACATATGGTATCTGAAATTTTACCAGAAAAGCATCTGCATCATTCTTATAGCTTGTTTTTTCAGGATTTAGTATACCGAACGCTACTAATCCGGCTTGTTTTTGTCCCTGATACAGACCTTCCATTGCCGCCAGTTTCATGGGCTGCTTTTGAGCAACCTGATAGGCTGAGCCATCTCCGGTCCATGCAATAAGTACGGAAGCTATCAATCCCAATGAGGCGCCAATCTTTATACTGGCAAGAGCAAATTCTTCATCACGTTTCTTAATCAAAAACCAGCTGCTTACACCCAAAACAAACACAGACCCCATAATCCATCCGGACAAAACTGTATGGAAAAATTTATTAATAGCAACCGGCGAAAGTGCTACAGCCCAAAAATCAAACATTTCATTGCGAACAGTATCCGGATTAAATTTCATACCAACAGGAAACTGCATCCAGGCGTTAGCGATAAGGATCCAAAGGGCGGATAAAGTGGCCCCGATAATGGTAAGCCATGTAGAGGTAAGATGAAAGCGTTTGCTTACTTTATCCCATCCAAAAAACATGACTGCAATAAATGTTGCTTCCATAAAGAAAGCCAATATCCCCTCTATTGCCAGAGGAGCACCAAATATATCTCCAACAAACCAACTGTAATTGGACCAGTTTGTCCCAAATTCAAATTCGAGAATTATACCTGTAGCTACGCCAATGGCAAAGTTAATTCCAAATAGTTTCATCCAGAATTTGGTTGTGGTTTTCCAAAACTCCTTTCCTGTTTTGTAATAGATTGTTTCCATAATCGCCATTATTACGCCCAATCCGAGCGTTAATGGGACGAACAGCCAGTGGTACATGGCTGTAAGAGCAAATTGCGCTCTTGACCAATCAATTAGAGACGTGTCGATACTTTCTATCATACGAAATAGTTTTAATTATTTATTGCGCGATCAATAAGTTCGGATGAAACATGCTCTTCCTTTTCTTCTGTCGTCTTGAATTTTCCAAGATAACTTGGGAAGAAAAAGAGTTTAAGGACGAAGAACATGATAAACAATTTAATCAGAATAATAAGCCAAAGAGTTTTTCCCAGTGTCATCTGACGGAAGCCCTCCATATAAAACCGGAATACTCTAATTATAATAGGTTTCTTTTCCATAATGCCATTTCATAAGTGTATTAAATACAACAATAAAGCGGCTTTATTGTTATCCAAGGCAAATATAAAATTTCAAACGAACATATCCTATTTCTTTTTATTGTATTTATTCACAGTTTTTTATTTTTTATTTATAGTGAATGTTAAAAATGTCTATTTATGGGAAGAAAGACGTTTCCGTTTATTGAAAATAATACAGTATTGGCTACATTTGCCATTATTTGATCAATGTGTAAAGAAAAATCACAACTTATTTATCATTATAAGTGCTAATTTCTAAAAAAATTGTTACTATGTCGAACATTTCAAGAAGATCGTTTCTTCAAAAAGGAACAGCAGCAGCGGCTGCATTGACCATTGTTCCTAGTTCTGTCCTGGGCAAAAGTCATGGACACACAGCTCCAACCGATAAGTTAAATATTGCCGCAGTAGGTATCGGAGGTATGGGTGCAGCTAATTTACGTAATATGGAGACAGAGAATATTGTTGCTCTTTGTGACGTAGACTGGAAGTACGCAAAAGGTACATTTGACAAGTATCCTCAGGCTAAAAAGTACTGGGATTACCGTAAAATGTATGATGAATTGGGAAAATCGATTGATGGTGTTTTAGTTGCTACAGCAGACCACACGCATGCGATTATCTCTTCAGAAGCTATTTCAATGGGTAAGCATGTATATTGCCAAAAACCATTGACGCACTCTGTATATGAATCTCGTTTGCTTACAAAGCTGGCTGATAAATATCAAGTTGCAACTCAGATGGGTAACCAGGGTTCGTCTGGCGAGGGTGTAAACCTTACATGCGAATGGATCTGGAACGGTGAAATTGGCGAAATTACAAAGGTTGAAGCTTTTACCGACCGTCCTATCTGGCCACAGGGCTTGATGACTCCCGAAAAAGCTGATAAAATTCCTTCTACCTTAAACTGGGATTTATTCACAGGTCCGGCAGAGGTTCGTCCTTTCAATAACATTTATCATCCATGGAACTGGCGCGGATGGTGGCCATACGGAACAGGAGCTCTTGGTGATATGGCTTGCCATATTCTTCATCCTGTATTCAAATCATTGAAATTAGGATATCCTACAAAAGTTCAGGGTTCTTCTACGTTATTGTTAAGAGACTGTGCTCCACAAGCTCAGCATGTAAAACTTACTTTCCCGGCTCGTGATAATATGGCTAAGGTAGCGATGCCTGAAGTTGAAGTACACTGGTTTGATGGAGGTTTGAAGCCAGATCTACCAGCCGGATATCCTGCAGGAAGAGAAATGAACGACCAGGGTGGTGCTGTTATTTTCCACGGAACAAAAGATACATTGATTTGTGGTTGTTATGGTGTTAACCCATGGTTATTGTCAGGACGTAAACCAAATGCACCTAAAGTATGTCGCCGTGTTCCTAACAACGCACACGAACAAGACTGGATCCGTGCTGCTAAAGAACCTGCAGCTAGCCGTGTTCAAACTGCATCTAATTTTGCAGAAGCTGGTCCATTTAACGAAATGGTAGTTATGGGAGTATTGGCTGTCAGACTTCAGGCTCTTAACAAAGAATTGTTGTGGGATGGTCCTAACATGCGCTTTACTAACATTAGTGATGACGAAACATTGAAGATTGTTATCCGTGACGGATTCAAGATTCATGATGGTCACCCAACATTTAATAAAACGATGACTGATCCTATCAATGCTAAGAAGTTTGCTGAAGAATTGATCAAGCACAACTATCGCGATGGTTGGAAACTAGTTGATATGCCAAGATAATTTTTAATTAAAATAATAAAATGAAAAAAGTTGTATTATTAGCAAGTGCCGCAATTTTGATGGGATGTTTCACTTCATGCGCAGGTGGTAATAAAAAAGCTGAAGAAGCTCCTGTGGTAGATTCAACTGCTGTTGCAGCTACTCCCGAGTACAAGCTAATGGATTTACCTACAGTCGATCTGTCTACATTCCCAAAGGATAAAGATGGATGGATTACATTGTTTGATGGTAAGACATTGAATGGATGGAGAGGTTATGATCGTGAAGACGTGCCAGCCGCATGGGAAATTAACGACAAAGCTATCCATATCAAGGGTTCAGGAGCTGGTGAAGCTGGAGCAAAAGATGGTGGAGACTTGATTTTTGCTTCTAAGTTCAAAAACTTTGAACTTGAAATGGAATGGAAAGTTGCCAAAGGTGCTAACTCAGGTATTTTTTATATGATTCAGGAAGTTGAAGGACAGCCTGCTTATATTTCTGCTCCTGAGTGTCAGGTATTGGATAACGAAAATCACCCTGATGCTAAATTAGGTAAAGATGGAAACCGTCAGTCTTCTTCATTGTACGACATGATTCCTGCTAAACCACAAAATTCAAAACCTTTTGGTCAATGGAACAAGGTTAAAATTATGTGTTACAAAGGAACTGTTGTTCACTACCAGAACGACGAACAGGTATTGGAATATCACTTGTGGACACAACAGTGGAAAGAGCTTTTGGACGCAAGCAAGTTTAGTAAAGACAAATGGCCTTTGGCTTATGAATTGTTGATTAACTGCGGTGGCGAAAATAAGGAAGGTTTCATTGGTCTTCAGGATCATGGCGACGATGTTTGGTTCCGTAATATCAAGATTAAACTTTTAGACTAATTAATTTTGTCTGAATATAAGTTTATATAACTAATCAGAATGCCCGAAGCCTGGACTCCTTGCTTCGGGTATTCTTCGTTTATAGCTTTACCCGACCAAAATTAGTTGTATTTAATTATTTTTATTTATAAAGAATCAAATGAAGAATTCAACGAACTGTTGTATATACACGAAGGCTCAAACCATATGGTTAGTGGTTTTAAGGGTGTTTATCGGCTGGCATTTCTTGTATGAAGGGCTGGTGAAGATAATGAATCCAAAATGGACTTCAATGGCATATTTGTTAGACTCCAAAGGTCCGGCGTCCTCTTTTTTTGTTGGGCTTACTCAGGATCCTGCGACTATGAATCTTGTGAATTTTTGCAATGAATGGGGACTGTTTCTTGTAGGTCTTGGACTACTTACCGGTTGTTTCTCTAAATTGTCTTCTATCGGAGGAATTGCCTTCCTTGGAATTTATTATTTGTCTCACCCTTCATTTGTTGGAGCAGGATATATTATGCCTTTTGAAGGAACTTATTTATGGATAGATAAAAATCTTGTAGAATTGGCAGCTCTTATTGTGTTGCTTGTTTTTCCTACATCAAAAATTATTGGTATAGACCGATTGTTAGTGAAAGCTATGCCTGCTGGAATTTTGAAACTTAAATTGATTTGATGAGATGTCAACTGAAGATGTAAACAAAACTCCGGAGAATAACAAGCCAGTATCATCCGGTCGCAGAGATGCTTTAAAAGCATTAGCAACTGTTCCCTTGCTGGGAGCCATGGCTTATGGCGTATATCAAAGACAAAAGTACGAAAGAACGCGCAGAGATATGTCTGACGTCTTTCAACTAAGTAAAGAGGGGCCAACCATGTTGGAAGCTCAACCGGACGGGAAAAAGATTCGTTTGGGATTAATCGGATTCGGAATCCGTGGCAAGCAGTTGATGCGCGCTGCCGGATTTGCAGAGCCGTCCTGGATCGATACATTGATCGATGCGAATAAAAAAGATAAGAAAGATAACCGCTATCAGCAGTATTTGGAACAAGAAGACCTGAATATTGTTGTAAATGGGGTTTGTGATATATTTGATGTCTACTCTGAAGCGGCTGCGCTGGCAAGTTCAAATATTCATCGTGAAGGAAGTAATGGTAAATTCGGACCTGCCCCAAAGCGATACCGAACTTATCAGGAACTTTTGGCAGCCGATGATATTGATGCTGTGATTATAGCAGCACCTGACCATTGGCATAGCACCATGGCAATGGCGGCAGCCAAAGCTGGAAAACATGTTTATGTTGAAAAGCCTCTTTCCTGGACTGTGCCCGAGACTTATATGGTTCGTGACGTAGTAAAAGAAACCGGAATTGTATTTCAGTTAGGACATCAGGGCCGTCAGACAGACAGTTACCAAAAAGCAAAGGAAATTATTGATAAGGGATTAATAGGCCCGGTTAATCTGATTGAAGTGTGCACAAACCGCAATGATCCTAACGGAGCATGGGTGTATGATTTAATTGAAGGAGCCTCTCCTCAGTCTATCGACTGGAAACAGTTCGAAGGCGATCCCGAACGAATTAAAGAGTATAGGGATTACATGCTTACCAATAAGCTTGAGAAGTATATGGGACCGGACGACCGGAGTAAATTCAGTCTGGAACGTTTCTTCCGCTGGCGTTGCTGGTGGGATTACAGCACAGGTCTTAGCGGCGACTTGCTGACGCACGAATTCGATGCCATTAATCAAATTATGGGTGTGGGAATACCTCATTCTGCAGCTTCTTCGGGAGGTGTTTATTTCTTTAAAGATGGCCGTACTGTTCCTGATGTTTTGCATACAACCTTTGAATTTCCTGAAAAGAATTTTACAATGTTGTATAGTGCTACTCTTGCCAGCAGCCGAAACCGTGGGAAAGTTATTATGGGACATGATGCCTCAATGGAAATTTCGGATACGCTGACTTTAAAGGTAGATGCTCAATCAACCAGATATGCGGATAAGATAGCCAAGGGAATAATTACTCCGGACCAGCCATTCTATACATATATCCCTGGACAGGATAATTCAGATACGATTACTTCTGCAACAGAGTTATATTTTGCTCAGCGAGGTTTATTGTACACCTATGTGAACGGAAAACGTTACGATACGACTTTCCTTCATATTCGTGAGTGGCTTGAATGTATACGTCAGGGAAAAACACCAAGTTGTAATATAGATCAGGCATTCCAGGAAGCAATTACTGCACATATGGGTACACGAGCATTCCTCGAAGGACGCACCATGTATTGGGATAAAGAAAAAGAAGAAATTGTGAGGGGATAACTTCACTTTTTATACTATTAAAGAAGAGGGTGTTTTAAACGAAAGTTTAGACACCCTTTTTCATTTAGTAATATTCAACGTGTTTTTAACTGATAACAGGCTGATCTTCCAGGTTAATTATAGTACCTTTAAGGCGTAAGACCAGAATCTTTGTAGTTTTTTTTATTTTTTTTGTAACCAAATATTTTTTACTGTTGTCATATAAGTAACAAGAATAATTAATTAAAATAAAAACGCTATGGAAGGCTTGTTAATACCTCTTTTGGCAATCATTTGTACGATTGGATTGCCTATTTTACTGGTTTCACTTATTGTATATAAAAGCGTACAGACTAAACATCAGGAGAAGCTGGCTATGATTGAAAAAGGAATAGTCTTACAAGATCCTGAAAAACCGGTTAACCGATATACAGCTCTGCGAAATGGGTTGTTGTTAGTTGGATTGGCTGTAGGAGCCATGCTTGGATTGTTTATTAGTGAAACCTGGTTGCGTGATAGTTATGCAGGCGACTTTATGATTGCAATCATGACCATTCTATTTGGAGGAATTGCTTTTTTGAGCTACTTCTTCATTATCCGTTCTATGCAGAAAAAGGATAATACTCCGGAAGTATAATTTAAAAACAACGAATACAAATTGATGAGATTGCATGGACGAACAAAGGTGGATAGAAAGCATCCTGGCAGGAGATACGCAAAGTTTCTCTTGCCTCGTCACGAAGTATCAGCAAATGGCTTTCAGTATTGCTTTTCGTATTCTTGAGAATAGGGAAGAAGCGGAGGAAGTTGTGCAGGATGCTTATGTAAAGATGTACAGAGCTCTTCCTTCATTTCAGTTCGGGAGTAAATTTTCAACATGGTTTTACCGTATTGTTTACCATACATCTCTCTCGGCGCTGCGACAACAACGCTTGTTTTCGGGATACGATGAAGCTACTCCTGCCGACCTCACAGACGAAGACTTTGATTGTGCATCTGAAATACTTGAACGAAAGGACCGGAAGGAACTTATCGCTAAGGGATTGAAAAATATTCCTAAGGATGAAGCGCTACTGCTAACTCTATATTATCTTGAAGAGTGTTCAATTGATGAAATCCACCAGGTAACAGATTTGTCGGTTTCAAATATAAAAGTAAAATTGTTTCGCGCACGTAAACATTTTTATGAATCTTTGCAGCTTATAACTAAACACGAAATAGTAAGCATCCTATGAATACAAATAAACAAAAAGCCGATCGGCTGACAAGGGACTTATTGAAAGATTGTTATGAAATTCCTCCAAAGGGAATGGACCTCAGGATTATGGAGCTAATTAAAAAAGAAGCACCAGTAATCCGTAAAAAAGATGTAAAAGAGTGCTCTTCTATAGGCGGAATTATTAGTTTGGGCGTAGGTTATGTGATTCTGGTGATTTCTCTTATAACTATATTGTTGATAAATAAAGACGACTTGGGATCCATGTATACGCAACTTAAAGATGCATTCCCCTATATTCTTTCGCTGGTAGCAATCGCTAGTTCTTTTATTTTTTATTTTTGTATGGACAAAGTACTTACTTTCTCAAGATAGGAAAGGTGACAAGGAAAAATAAAGAGAGACATCTTCACGATGCCTCTCTTTGCTGAACTAAATGATAAAAATAAAAGTTATGCAGGAAGGGTTGTTTTATTTAATGTCTCCGAAAGAATTAACTGAAATACTTTTTGGATTTACAATATCGTTTTTGGTCCAGTTGTAATTCAGGTCGTATGTCTTATCTCCATCGAACGTTTTAACTTTAACAGTAAATTCTACAGAATCTTTTCCGGCCTCAATCAGACTACTCAGATTGAAAGCAACCAAGCCTTCTTTGGCTACCATTGCCTGATCATCATACGCATTGTGTCTGAATTCAAGAATTTTAGGATCGGACGTTTGAGTCGTATCCCGAACCAGATTTATAAAGTGAGGTTTTGCCCCTCCGTAATTAAAGCCAAACTGAACATTCAGATAGCCACCGCCTACCCACATATTGATAATTTTAACCGGATTATTTCCAAAATCAGCATCATTTGTTGATGTTAGTGAGGCGATAGGTTTTGTTAGAATATTCTGAATACTGTTTACCTTGATATAGTGATCGTATCCCTGAACGGAATCGGAGAGGATCGTATAATTTACAAGCGCGCGCTGGTCATCCTTTGGACTATAACCGGGATAATTGGTTGCTGCCGGCCAAAGCTTTGTTCCATCATCCAATATCAAAGAATAATTATTGTCGGTCAGAGGCTCAACTGTAGCGATAGATATCCAGTAATTTCCTAAAGAATAATCATCATCGTCACTTAAGCATGAATTAAATACCAGCGTGGATAATATCAGCCCGGTAGCAATTGCGAATACTTTAAATGGTTTCATAAAACACCTTATTTTTTATTATTACTATATGATTTACATAAGAGAAGATGCGAACAAAATGAAAATGCTGCAGCGCATACCTGTAAAAGATGTTAAAGAATCCACTCCTTGTTGAGAACCTAAATAATTTGTACCTTTACAACGAAATAGAAAGGTATATATTTATGATGAACAATAGACCGCTGATCCTGATTACAAATGATGATGGCATTCAGGCAAAAGGAATTAATGAGTTGGCAGCTTGTTTACGTGATTTTGGTGATATAGTAGTATTTGCCCCGGACGGGCCACGTTCCGGAATGTCAAGCGCAATCACTTCTATCGCTCCCATTCATTATACACTTGTTAGTAAAGAAGAAGGTCTTACCCGGTATAGCTGTTCAGGAACACCTGTCGACTGTGTAAAGCTGGCAATGAATGAAGTGCTTGAAACAAAACCCGACTTGTTGGTTTCAGGAATCAATCATGGAACAAATATGGCAATTTGCGTACATTATTCAGGAACGATGGGAGCTGCCATTGAAGGATGCGTACTTGATATTCCTTCGATAGGCGTATCGCTTACCAATCAAAGTCCGGATGCCGATTTTACTGAAAGTTGCAGGCTTGCCCGTAAGTTGTCGCACCGGGTGCTCAAAGAGGGATTGCCAAAAGGAACATACCTAAATCTTAATGTGCCGGACGGGCAAAGTATTAAGGGTATGAAGGTTTGTAAACAGGCGGATGGACGATGGGTAAAAGAGTTTCTTCGCCTGAAGAATCCTTCAGGTAAAGAGGTGTATTGGTTAACGGGAGAATTTCAGAATCATCTTCCTGTTCATGATGATAGCGACACCCTTGCACTTGAGTCCGGATATGCATCTCTTGTGCCGTGTAAAATAGATGTTACGGATTACAGATACCTGACTCACATTAAGGAATGGGAAATTGACGAACAATGAAATATTATTTGATCGCAGGAGAAGCTTCCGGAGATTTGCATGCGTCTAATCTGATGGAGGGCCTAAAAGAGATGGATTCACAAGCGGAATTTCGTTTCTTTGGAGGAGATCTTATGGCTTCAAAAGGGGGTGTGCTTGTTAAACACTACCGTGATATGGCTTTTATGGGCTTTATACCGGTACTGCTAAACCTGCGAACGATCTTGGGAAACATGAAAACCTGCGAGGAAGACATTCGAAGTTATAAACCTGATGTGGTTATTCTTGTTGATTATCCCGGATTTAACCTTAAAATTGCCCGGTTTGTAAAGAGAGTGTTGAGAATTCCTGTATACTATTATATATCTCCCAAGATATGGGCATGGAAACAATATCGTATCAAAGATTTTAGAAAGTATGTGGACCGGATGTATTGTATCCTGCCCTTTGAGCCAGCATTCTTTCAAAAGCTCAATTATAAGGTAACCTATGTGGGGAATCCTTCTGTAGATTCTGTCGCAAACAGATCATATGCAGATGAAACTTTCGATCAGTTTAAAGAAGCAAACGGATTAAGGAACAAGCCAATTGTTGCCATTCTTGCCGGAAGCAGAAAGCAGGAGATAAAAGATAACCTCCCTACAATGCTTGAGGCTGCTGCCGGATTTACCGACCATCAGTTTGTGATTGCCGGTGCTCCCGGAATTAATCCGGCTTATTACCAGCAATTTATTGGAAAGTATAAGGCTTCGATTGTATTTGATCAGACCTATAGGTTATTGCAACAAAGCAAAGCTGCATTGGTAACATCGGGTACGGCAACTCTCGAAACAGGGTTGTTTCGTGTTCCACAGGTTGTTTGCTATAAGACGCCTGCCAAAAAACTTGTTAAGTTTGTTTTTACTAACTTCTTTCATATAAAGTATATTTCTCTTGTTAACCTGATAGCCGGAAGAACAGTTGTGCAGGAACTTTTTGCCGACTCGTTTTCTTGTGATTCGATTCGTGAAGAATTGAACAGGCTTATCAGGAATGACGTTTACCGGAACAATATGCTCGCAGGTTACGATGAGGTAATCGAAATACTTGGTAAGCCGGGAGCTTCACGCCGTGCTGCAGGACTAATGATTGAAAGTCTTCGGAATAATAAAAAGCCCCAAAAAGAGTCTGAGTAGACCGGAGAAAAGGTTATTCGATATATTCTGTTTATATTTGCAAGTTATCAACAGTTCGGGCAACTTATCAACAAACCAGTGATTGTTTTGCTTTAACAGGATTTGAATTAGTGATTTATGTTTAGTTTTGCTATCGAATTAAACGTGTAAATATGGGAAAAATTATCGCTTTGGCAAATCAGAAGGGGGGAGTGGGAAAGACAACCACTACCATTAATCTGGCTGCATCCTTGGCTGCACTTGAAAAGAAGGTGTTGGTAGTAGATGCAGATCCTCAGGCAAACGCGTCATCCGGATTAGGGATTGATATCCGTAATGTTGAAGTATCCATCTACGAATGTATTGTGAATGGAGTGGATGCCCGCGGAGCTATTTCGAATACGCAAGTTGAAGGATTGGATATTATTCCATCACATATAGATTTGGTAGGCGCAGAGATAGAAATGCTAAATCTTGATCAGCGTGAAAAGATATTGAAGCAGGTATTGATCCCCCTGAAAGAATTGTATGATTTCATTCTGATCGACTGTTCTCCTTCGTTGGGATTGATTACGGTTAATGCGCTTACAGCCGCAGATTCTGTTATTATACCCGTGCAATGTGAATATTTTGCGCTGGAAGGAATCAGCAAACTGCTGAATACCATTAAAATCATTAAGTCGAAGTTGAACCCTTCGCTTGAAATAGAAGGCTTTTTGCTGACTATGTATGATTCGCGCCTTCGTCTTGCCAATCAGATTTATGAAGAAGTAAAGCGCCATTTCCGTGAACTGGTATTTACAACTGTGATTCAAAGGAATATTAAATTAAGCGAAGCCCCCAGTTATGGTATTCCGGCGTTATTGTACGACGCGGAATCGAGGGGTGCAATTAACCACATGCAGTTGGCAAGTGAATTAATAGAGAAAAATAAATAATAGAAGATAGAAAGTATATATGGCAGCAATAAAGAGATCGGCGTTGGGTCGCGGACTGGATGCATTAATAACCATGGAAGACGTAAAAACAGGAGGTTCATCGTCTATCAGTGAAATCGCTTTGTCGAAAATCCAACCCAATCCAGACCAGCCACGTTCAATGTTTGAAGAAGAAACATTGGAAGAGTTAGCTACGTCTATACGCTCACTGGGAGTTATTCAGCCCATTACCCTGAAAGAAATGGGCCCCGACAGATATATGATTATTTCGGGAGAGCGTCGATACAGGGCTTCCCTGAAGGCGGGTCTCGAAGAGATTCCGGCATATATCAAAACGGCGGCCGACGAAAACGTGGTGGAAATGGCTCTGATTGAGAATATACAACGCGAGGATCTAAATTCTATTGAAATTGCTCTGGCATACCAGAAGCTGATCGACAACTACGCGCTTACTCAGGAAAAGCTTAGCGAACGTGTCGGGAAAAAACGGGCAACTATAGCCAACTATTTGCGGTTACTAAAACTTCCTGCCGAAATACAGGTTGGATTGAAAGATAAAAAAATTGATATGGGACACGCCAGAGCATTAATCTCTGTGCAAGATCCCGAGGTTCAGCTTGCTTTGTACGAGCAAATTCTTCAGGATGGACTTTCGGTTCGTCAGGTAGAAGAATTGGTACGTCATGCTGCCGATGTTACTTCTCCTGAAACACAGGAGACCGAAAAACCCAGGAAAAAGTTACTCCCGGAAGAATATAAGATGTTGAAAGAACATCTTTCCAGATTCTTTCATACCAAAGTGGACCTATCCTGCAACGACAAAGGAAAAGGTAAAATCACCATTCCTTTTGCTTCGGAAGATGAGTTGGAAAAGCTTATTATGCTTTTAGATAAGTTGAAACGATAAGGCGAGCTTATGATTCAATATGTATTACATTACTTTATATTAGGTAGTTTGCTTCTGGCGATTTTATTTCCTCAGAACTCTTTTGCACAGACGCTGAATAAGGATTCGCTGACGACGCAGACAGCAGTGCCCGATTCGACTGTCGCCGCCGTAATGGCCGCAGCCGATTCTTTGCCGGTTCCGGGAATGGAGCTCCCGGCTTTTAAACCTAATCCTACGAAGGCCGTAATTTATTCGGCTATTTTCCCTGGATTAGGACAGATTTATAACCGTAAATACTGGAAACTGCCTTTGGTTTACGGAGCCTTTATGGGATGCGCATATGCAATTTCCTGGAATAACCGGAATTACAGCGACTATTCTCAGGCCTATATGGATATTATGAGTGAAGATCCGGAAACGAACAATAGCTGGATAAACTTTTTACCAGCTAATGCCGATCCTGAGCAGTATATTGAGGATACGAATTTTAAGGAATCGTTAAAGAGCCGGAAAGATTATTTCCGCCGTTACCGCGATTTAAGTATAATCATTACTGTTGGCGTCTATTTCATTACGATGATTGATGCCTATGTAGACGCCCAGTTGTTTGATTTTGATATCTCCCCGGATTTATCATTAAGGGTTGAACCTACGATGACACAGCCAACAAGTTATAGTTCAAGAACCTATGGTTTGAACTGCAGCATAAAATTTTAAATTGTATGAGAAAATATCTACTTGCACTGTCTGGTATATGCCTGACCCTTTCTCTGGCTTTTGCCCAGAAAGAGAATCATCTGTACGAAAACTTGCCGGCAGATTCTCTTACAACGGATGTTGGTATGATTCCGGAAAGCCTGGATGCCAATGTAGACAGTTTGCTTAATTCATGGCATGTTCAGTATTTTACTAAAAGCGAAGATTTTTGTGAAGACGCTGAGTCTAATGTTTTTTTCCCGGACTCTGTTTATTTAGATCGCCTTCAGCGATTGCCACGTATGATTCCTATGGTTTATAATCCAATTGTACGTAATTGCATCGAGTTATATGCAGGCCGTAAAAGAGGACTGGTGAGGTATATGCTTGGTATGGCCGATTTCTACTTTCCCTTGATAGAGCAAAAGCTGGATGCATACGGATTGCCTTTGGAACTAAAGTATCTTGCAGTTGTTGAATCTGCATTAAATCCTGTTGCTTTGTCCCGTGTAGGAGCCTGTGGTCTTTGGCAGTTTATGCTTCCTACGGGTAAAAGTTATGGCCTGGAGATAAACAGTTTGTTGGATGAACGTCGTGATCCTGTAAAGGCAACGGATGCTGCATGCCGTTATTTTAAAGATATGTATGCCATTTACGGAGACTGGAATCTTGTGATTGCTTCATATAATTGTGGCCCGGGTAACGTAAATAAAGCCATTCGTCGTTCGGGGGGCAAGCGGGATTTCTGGGAAATATTTCCTTATCTGCCTAAGGAAACACGCTCGTATGTGCCTTTGTTTATTGCCGCAAATTACATTATGAACTATTTCTGCGATCATAATCTATGTCCGGTTCAAACCACACTTCCTCTTGCCACTGATACAGTGATGGTCAATAAAATGATTCACCTGCAACAGGTCTCTGATGTGCTTCATGTTGATCTTCAGCAGCTAAGAGCTCTTAATCCTCAATATAAACGAGATATTATACCCGGTAATTCAGCACCTGCCGTATTGAAACTTTCTGCCTCCGATTCATATGCATTCGTAGATATGGAAGACTCAATCAGTAAGTACCGTGCCGAAGAATTTCTCGCCAATCTTATCCCTGATGCGGTAAATGGGGAAACTGAAACTTCAGATACCCGCGAGAGGGTAACGCATGTGGTTAAAAGAGGGGAGAATCTTTATACCATTTCAAATCGCTATGGTGTTTCTGCTAAGGATATACGTAAATGGAATAAATTAAGATCATCGAAAGTTGCCAAAGGGAAACGTCTTATTTTGTTTATAGACAATGGCGGTGTGAGATTGGCCGATAAGCCAGCTGATACCGGAAGCAAAACCAAAATGAACCCGGATAAAAGTGATCCTGTTGTAAAAGACAGTAAAAAGAAAGACGCTGGAAATAATTTCGTTTCTTATAAAGTTAAGTCAGGCGACTCACTCTATACAATCTCAAAAAAGTATCCGGGTGTAACTGCTCGTGTTATTCAGCAAACAAATGGTTTGGCTAATTCGGATATACGACCTGGTCAGGTGTTGAAAATCCCGGTAGTCTAAACTATTTTCAGCTTCATTTACGCCTTTTTGACAAATATTTGTATATTTGTACCAATGGTATATTAATCAGGAGGTGGTGAGTATGAACGATACAAACGAAATATTATCTGCAGATGAGCAGGTGATTCAGGAAGAATTTTCAAACTTGCTGAATGATTATTTGAATTCTAATCACAGGAGGAAAGTTGAGCGAATTACAAAGGCTTTTAACTTTGCCAATCAGGCACATAGTGGCGTAAAGAGACGTTCGGGTGAGCCTTATATTCTTCATCCTCTTGCTGTTGCCCGTGTAGTTTGCCGGGAAATGGGTTTAGGATCTACCTCCATTAGTGCTGCCCTGCTCCATGATGTAGTCGAGGATACTGAATATACAGTGGACGATATCCGTGATATGTTCGGCGAAAAGATAGCTCAGATTGTGGACGGACTTACCAAAATATCTGGAGGTATATTTGGAGAACAAGCATCGGCTCAGGCAGAAAACTTCCGCAAGTTATTGCTCACTATGAGTGATGATATCCGGGTTATACTTATAAAAATAGCCGACCGCCTTCACAATATGCGAACTTTAGGTTCCATGCTGCCAGCCAAACAATTTAAAATTGCCGGCGAAACGCTTTACCTTTATGCTCCTTTGGCGCATCGCCTTGGATTATTCTCAATCAAAACAGAATTAGAAGACCTTAGTTTCAAATACGAACATCCCCAGGAATACGATTTTATAAAAGCCAAGCTTAAAGCAACGGAAGAATCCCGCAAAGCACTGTATGAACACTTCGCGGTTCCGGTAAATAGTAAGCTAAGTACGATGGGGCTTACCTATGAAATGCGCGACCGGGTTAAATCGGTATATTCCATATGGTGTAAGATGGAATCTAAAGGGGTAACCTTCGAAGATATTTACGACATATTTGCTGTCCGTATAATTTTTGATCCAATTCCAGGTATAGACGAGAAAAATCAATGCTGGGATATTTATTCTGCCATAACTGATGTTTACCGGATTCGCCCGGATCGCATCCGCGATTGGGTAAGCCGTCCCAAGGCCAATGGTTACCAGGCGCTTCACCTTACTGTTATGGGACCTGATGGTCAATGGGTGGAGATTCAGATTCGAAGCCGCCGAATGGATGACATTGCAGAAAAAGGATTTGCTGCACACTGGAAATACAAAGAAAACAATGTGGAGGAAGATACCGAACTTGATAAGTGGCTGCAAACCATTACAGAAATATTGGAAAGTCCGGATCCGAACGCTTTAGATTTTCTGGATACTATCAAACTGAACCTTTTTTCATCCGAAATATTTGTATTTACACCTAAGGGAGATATAAAAACATTACCTCAGGGAGCTACCGCTTTAGATTTTGCTTACGCGTTACATAGCAATATAGGATTTCATTGTATCGGAGCCAAAGTAAATCACAGATTAGTTCCTCTTAGTCATTCTCTTTCAAGCGGAGACCAGGTGGAGGTACTTACATCCCGTTCGCAGGAGCCGCATCCGGAGTGGCTCAATTTTGTAACAACGGCCCGTGCCCGTGCAAAGATTGATGCGGTGCTGAAACGTTCGCGAAAAGACTTGTCAAAGGCTGGAGAAATCAAAGTAACCAATTTGTTGAAGCGATCAGAAGTGGAACCCACCATGACTAATCTTGAAAAGTTGTCGGTTTACTTCGGCTTTGCAAAACGGGATGAATTCTTTTACGCCATTGAAAAGGGAGACGTTGTATTGCCCGATAATGTAAAGAAGCTTCTCAAGGAGAAAACCGATAATGTTCTTTTTAAATATGTAAAACAGGCGCTCGGAGTTGCTCCGAGATCAAATAAGCCGCAGGAACTTCCTATTCCGGATGATTCCAAAAAGCCCAAATATGATAAAACAAAACCTTATGTATTACGAGAGGAAGCATTTGAAAGAAATTATGTAATTGCCGATTGTTGTAAACCGATTCCCGGTGACGATGCTTTTGGATTCATTAACGATGACGGGAATGTGGTAGTACATAAACGCTCGTGTCCTATAGCTGTAAGGTTGAAAAGTAGTTTTGGCGAACGGATTTTGTCTACAGAGTGGAGTAGTCATAAAAGTGCTTCGTTCGAGGCAACGCTCGAAGTAAAAGGCATTGACTCCCTTGGTGTGCTCAATGTGATTACGAAAACGATCTCAGAACAATTCTCCGTAAACATTCAGCGGTTGGTGATTGAAGCCAAAGATGGTGTTTTTGAAGGAAAAATCAAGATGAAAGTACACGATGTGGAGGATATTCAAAAAATGTGCGTTACCCTTTCCAAAATTAAAAATATAAAATCAGTAGGTCGGGTGGCCGACTAAGCTTTAAACACAAAACAGCCCCGTTATTTACTAGTAAAATAGCGGGGCTGTTTTGTGTTTTATGAAAAAATCAACGAATCCTTCCTTAAAAAGGCAAATCGTCAATAGGATTTACAGGTCCGAAATCAGGTGCTGTAGGAACAGCTCCGGTTGCAAAATTATCCGGGGTTAGGCCGGCAGCCGAAGTCCCTTGATTTGATTCAACCCGGTCTACCTTCCACGCGTTGATATTGGTATACCATTTGCCGTTAAATTCACGACTTTCAATATCAAACGAAACTGTTAACTCTTCTCCTGACTGAATGGCAAATTGATCAACTTTTTCTCCCCATAAATTAAAACAAACCTTTTTAGGGTATTGATCATGAGTTTCCAATATGTAATCTTGCTTTTTCCACTCATTCCCACTCTTGCTGGTTCCTCCTTGCATGGGTAGAATCGCAATTATTTTACCTGATATTTCCATGTGTCTTTCTTTTTATAAATAGGATGCGAATGTACAATTTTTCGCTATTCTGTGCTAATTTATCGAACCCAAATTGCCTGATATTATTACTCTCCGGGTTGCAATGCGTCGAATGCAGCCTTCAGATCCAGCAACTCTTCTTTAATTTGCTTCAGCCTTGTTACAATTTCTTCCTGTTGAATGACTGTTTCTTTGTTGTCTTTCAGCTTTTGCTTTGCACCGGCAAGAGTAAGACCTCTTTCTTTTACAAGATGATAAACAAGGCGAACCGCATCGATATCTTCTTTTTTGTAAAAGCGGGTTCCTTTTTCCGTTTTTCGCGGGCTGATAATATCGAATTCTTTTTCCCAAAAGCGAAGCGTAGACTCATTAACCCCGAATATCTGAGCCACTTCACTTATGGAAGAATAAATCTTAACATCCTTGTCTTTCTTGAGTCCCATTGTGCTTGTTTTAAATTTAATCCATTACCTGACCATGATTTTCTGCAATCTGAATCATCCGGTCGTACTCTTCTGGCGTCAGATCCATGAAGTAGTATTTTGATGGATTGTCATATTTTCCACGCACCATAACCTCATAATGTAGGTGAGGTCCTGTTGATTTTCCTGTATTACCCACGGTGCCGATAATTTCTCCCCTGGTTACCTTTTGCCCAACACGAGCCTTAAATTTATCCATGTGCCCATATAGAGTCTGGTATCCGAAGCCGTGCTTAATCACCAAGCAATTCCCATATCCCTGTTTCCATGAAGCAAAGGTTACGACCCCATTCCCTGTTGCATAGATTTCGGTGCCTTGTCTGGCAGAGAAGTCCATTCCCGAGTGAAAACGGGGGGTACGGTAAATTGGGTCAATTCGCATCCCGTAACCAGAAGCCGTTTGTCTGAGATCTTTATTTGAGATTGGCTGAATGGCCGGAATACATTTAAGTCGTTCCTCCTGATTCTTTCCTAAATTGATAAGCTCTTCCAGCGAATTAGACTGAATATACAGCTGTTTGCTGAGCATATCCATCTTTTGAGTTGTAGATACAACGAGCTCCGGATTCGAAAGAGTCAGCAGGTGTTCATATCGGTTACTTCCTCCAAAACCTGCTTTTCTCACAGATTCCGGAATAGATTCTGTCTGAAAAATAGCCCGGTATAAATTTTCGTCCCTTAGCTGAACATCGTTTAAAACATCCAGAGCTTCGTTTAATCGAAGAGAGAGAATTTCATACTGTGTTTGAAGTAATTTATTCTCTTTTTGCATTAGCGACTCTCTTGGAGACTCTACAGCGTAAATCATAATGAAAAAAGTCGCGATACCAATGGCAATCCCAATACTAAGATGCCGTAATAAAATTACGAAACGATCCCTTGCCGAAGGATAAACCCGTTCGTAATTAAGTGTGTTAGGATTATATAAATAGTATGTTTTCCGGCTTTTGAATAGTTTCATTGAATATTTATTGCGTGAACTAAGTGCAAAAATAAGAATTTATGGTACTTTTGCAAATTGTTTTTCAGAATATTAACGACAACTTGAATATAGATTATTGAATATGTTGACAGCTAAAGAAATCCGCGAATCATTTAAAACGTTCTTTGCGACAAAGCAACACCAGATTGTGCCTTCTGCCCCCATGGTTATAAAGGGAGATCCCACATTGATGTTCACCAATGCAGGGATGAATCAGTTTAAAGATATTATATTGGGCAATGTACCCATAAAGTATCCCCGTGTCGCGGATTCTCAGAAATGTCTTCGTGTGAGCGGCAAGCACAATGACCTTGAAGAAGTAGGTCATGATACGTACCATCATACCATGTTCGAAATGTTGGGCAACTGGTCGTTTGGCGATTATTTCAAGAAAGAAGCCATTAACTGGGCCTGGGAATATTTGGTCGAAGTTTTAAAGTTAGATCCCAATCGTTTATATGCAACCGTATTTGAAGGTAGCCCTTCAGAAGGACTGGAGCGCGATAACGAAGCTGCTGGTTATTGGGAGCAGTACTTACCGAAAGATCGTATCATTAATGGAAACAAACATGATAATTTCTGGGAAATGGGCGATACAGGTCCTTGTGGTCCATGTTCTGAAATACACGTAGACATTCGTCCGGACGAAGAACGGGCAAAAGTTGACGGACTTACACTGGTTAACCAGAGTCACCCGCAGGTAATTGAAATATGGAACCTTGTTTTTATGCAGTTTAACCGCAAGGCAGACGGCTCACTGGATTCTTTACCAGCAAAGGTAATCGACACCGGTATGGGATTCGAACGTCTTTGTATGGCATTGCAGGGTAAAATATCAAACTACGACACAGACGTGTTCCAACCCATCATTCAGCATATAGCATCTATGGCAGGGGTAACGTATGGATCAAACAGTCAGCAAGACATAGCCATGCGTGTGATTGCCGATCATATTCGCACAATCGCTTTCTCAATAACCGACGGTCAGTTGCCATCCAATGCAAAGGCCGGTTATGTAATACGCCGTATTTTGCGCCGTGCCGTTCGTTACGGATATACCTTCCTTGGTCGTCGTGAAGCATTTATGTACAGCCTGTTACCTACACTTATTGAAGTGATGGGCGAGGCCTATCCCGAACTGGTTTCTCAGAAAAACCTGATCGAAAAGGTAATCAAAGAAGAAGAAGAATCTTTCCTGCGCACGCTGGAAACAGGGATTCGCCTGCTTGATAAGAAAATTGACGAAGCCAAAGCTTCAGGCAAAACAATTATCAGTGGTGTGGATGCCTTTACATTATACGACACGTTCGGATTTCCATTGGATTTGACAGAGCTTATTCTTCGCGAAAACCAGATGGAAGTCGACAACGATGAATTTACTGCCGAGATGCAGAAACAAAAAGATCGTGCCCGCAATGCTGCTGCCATTGAAACAGGCGACTGGGTTGTAATTAAAGAAGGCGATTGCAAGTTTGTTGGATACGATCAATTTGAATGTGACGCAGAAATACTCCGTTACCGCAAAATCAAACAAAAAAATAAAGAGCTGTATCAGCTTGTACTTGATGTTACTCCTTTCTATGCGGAAATGGGGGGACAGGTAGGCGATTCGGGATGGTTGACTTCCGACGATGAGCGTCTGGAAATTATCGATACCAAGCGCGAAAACAACCTGCCGGTACACTTTACAACGAAATTGCCTAAAGATGTTACGGCTACTTTCAGTGCAAAAATAAACGAGAAAAAGAGAATTCAGAGCGAGTGCAATCACTCAGCCACTCACTTATTGCATGAAGCCTTGCGCGAGGTTTTGGGCGAACATGTGGAACAAAAGGGATCCTATGTTTCTCCGGAATCTCTTCGTTTCGACTTCTCTCATTTCCAAAAAGTAACAGACGAAGAAATCAGAAAAGTAGAACAACTGGTTTCAGAAAAAATACGTTCAAACTTTTCACTCGAAGAACATCGTTCCATGCCTATTCAACAGGCAAAAGAACTTGGAGCAATGGCTTTGTTCGGCGAGAAATACGGCGACGAAGTTCGCGTGATTAAGTACGGAAGTTCAGTTGAGCTTTGTGGAGGTACCCATATCCCCGCTACCGGTATGATTGGCGCGTTCCGTATTGTAGGCGAAAGTTCCATTGCTGCAGGTGTACGTCGTATAGAAGCGGTAACTGCCGAAGGTGCAGAAGCCTATCTTTACATGCAACAGGATCTGATTCGCGAACTACGTGGCTTGATGAACAACATTCCTAATCTGGCTCAAGCCATTAAGAAAACGATCGAAGAAAGTGCCGAACTGAAAAAGCAGGTAGGCGAATACATGAAGGAGAAGGCTGGCGAACTTAAAAAATATCTTATAGCCAACGCTCCCGAAAGACAAGGTGTTAAAGTAATCGTTTTCCGTGGAAATGGAAATGGCGAGATGATGAAGGATGTTGCTTTTCAGATTCGCGGCGAAGTAAAAGGTAAGTTCATTTTCGTGGCCGGAGTAGAAGAAGGAGATAAATGTCAGCTTCAACTCATGCTAAGCGACGACCTGGTTGCAGAAGGACTGGATGCAAGTAAACTCATCAAAGCCGGAACTCAGTTTATTAAAGGTGGCGGTGGAGGTCAGCCTCATTATGCAACTGCCGGAGGTAAGGATGTAAACGGTTTGACTGCTGCGGTTGATGCCATTATTGAAGCCGCAGGATTAAAATAAAAGAATATGTCTGCACAGAAAGTAATTATATGTAAAGACCTGAAAGCAGAGTTAAGCGACTTTCTTGAGTCTGTTAAGTACGACAAACTGTTCGTACTAACAGACACGAATACGCTGGAACTTTGTTTCCCGTTGCTAAAGGGTGTTCCTCAGTTGCAGGATGCCCCGGTAATTACGGTAGATGCAGGCGATACCAACAAAAATATTGAACAAGTATCATCAATCTGGATGCGCCTTTGTAATGAAGGAGCTTCCAGAAACTCGCTGCTTTTAAATGTAGGAGGAGGGATGATTACAGATATGGGTGGGTTTGTTGCAGCAACATTTAAAAGAGGAATCTATTCCGTTAATATTCCAACAACGCTCATGGCTTCTGTCGATGCAGCCGTAGGAGGTAAAACCGGAATAAATTTCAACGGACTTAAGAACGAGATAGGATCTTTTTATCCACCGTTGTGTGTGTTGATTGATTCTGCTTTTTTACGTACACTTGATCGCGATAACCTGCTTTCCGGTTATGCCGAGATGATAAAACATGCGCTTATAAGTAATATGGAGGCTTATGCCGCAGTTTTGTCTTTTGATCTCGATAACGTGGATTACGCATTACTGAATAAGATGGTAGCTCAATCGGTTGCAGTCAAAGAGCGGATAGTGGAAGAAGATCCAAAAGAACAGGGAATTCGTAAAGCTCTTAATCTTGGGCACACTGTCGGACATGCGTATGAAAGTCTTTCTTTCCGTAAAGGCAGACCTATTTTACATGGACATGCAGTCGCTGCCGGCTTGATAAGTGAATTGTACCTGTCGTATAAAACCTGTGGTTTCCCTATGGAGAAGCTCTCGCAAGTAGTATATTATCTTAAAACTTACTATCCGTCTTTTTCCTTCGAATGTAATGATTACGAAGCATTGTATGAATTGATGACTCACGACAAGAAAAACGAAGGAGGAATTATTAATTTCACCCTGCTTTCTAACGTGGGAGTGGTTAAGATAAATCAATCGGTGACTAAAGAAAAAGTACTTGAGTCGTTCGATTTTTACCGCGAAAGTTTTGGCGTTTAACAAATAAACGCTACTTTTGCACCCGTAAAGAATATTCGGGGTGTAGCTCAGCCCGGTTAGAGTACGCGTCTGGGGGGCGCGTGGTCGGACGTTCGAATCGTCTCACCCCGACTAACTGATAATTAAGCACTTACATTAAGTTGTAGGTGCTTTTTTTGATTTACTACGCATCACAAAATTCTTTTTCTGATCCTTATTCTGTTTCGTTCTCTCTGTTTATGTGAAAATTTAGTGCAACTTTTATTTTCTTACAGCCGTAAAACAGCATCCGTATAGAGCTTTTATCAAAAACATCTGCCATCTGCCACTAATCAGCTCAAAACTCTTTGCTGAAGCGGGTTCTTGAAGTGAGGGATGGCTAGTGGCAGATCCATTTCATCTGTCATCTGTCACCCTGTGCCGTAAGTGTCACCGTGATGCCATCTTCCAATCTTAAGCGAGAGCCTTTACCTTTTCCTATGTAGATTAGTCGTTTTCACTTAACTCACCAACGCTTTTCATAACGATGATTAGTCGTTAAAGTAAAGTCTATTCTTCGTCTCTCAGCTGGGTGATCATTGTCCTCCAACTGTGTGATCATTGTCCCTCAGCTGAGGGACAATGGTCACACAGTTGGAGGACGAGTAACTCTTGGAGCGAAAACAACTAATCTATGCCATGAGCGGAGCTAATGATATAAGGGAAAATAGTTTTTATCCACTATGTAATAGCAGCGTATGGTAGTCTGGATTTTACTAAGCGACTCTACTTATTTGAAAGTAAGAATAAAGGATGTTTCCTTTTTGGAAGGAGAGCTTTTAAGGGTTAGGGTACCGCCATGCAATCGCATAATCTGGCGGGAGATACTTAATCCTATTCCTGAGCCACCCTCTTTGGTAGTAAAAAACGGAATAAAGATATGATCGGCCATCTCGGGCGAAATGCCAGGGCCATTATCCATTATCTCTAATGATACAGACTCGTCGGAATTACAGTATCCTTTTATTTGAATAAGTCCGTCCGATGCTTGTTCTACAGATTGCATCGCATTCTTCACAAGGTTAAGCATTACCTGCGTAATCAGTTTTTCATCGGCATAAATTATCAGATCGAGTGGTTCAATCGATAAAATAATCCGGGTACCAGGCTGTGTATTGTTGCTTTGAGTCAGATGCACGATACGCTCGGCTAAATTTGCTGCATAAAAAAGAGAAGGTTGCGGAGTAGGCAAATGCGTGAATTTCCGGTAAGATTCAACGAAGTCTATTAATCCTTTTCCGGTAGAGCTGATTACCTCTAGTCCACTACGGATATCTTTGTCTGCATTTTTATGTAACGAAAGCAGCGTTTCACTTAGCGAAGTGATAGGCGTAACCGAATTCATTATTTCATGGGTAAGCACGCGAGTAAGCCGCATCCAAGATTCAATTTCTTTATCATCAAGTTCGCTGTTTATATCGTTGATAGCAAAAATACGCATCCGAACGCTATTTATTGTCATTTCTGAAGCTCTTATAGACATATGTACAGTTCCGCGCTCATTCGTAAACGACATTTGTTGTTTTTCACCTGATCGAACGTTTTGAAAAATCTCTGGTAAACCAAGTAAAATCTTGTCAAGTTGTTTAAGGTGGGTGAAAATTGTAAGTCCTAGTAACCGAAGTGCTTCGTTGTTTATCTGTAAGATATTTCCATTTTCGTTTGCAACGATTACACCTGTATTTACTGAGTTGAGAATTAGTTCGTAATATTTTTCTTTCTGTACCGCATCTGCCTTAGCTTTTTGAATGATGGCAGTTATTCTGTTTAGCGTCTGGCTTACTTGTATATCTGAACGCAAGGGACTATCCGAAGAAAATTTAAAACTAAAGTCATCATTTTCTATAGCATTTAGCATAAACGTTACTTTTCTGGCATGCATTATGTATTGAAGATATACCCCCCTGCAGGAAACAATAAATAAAATTCCTGCAGGAATAGCTATTGTAAAATTGCCCAACAGGATGCTCCAGGTTAATACCACGCAAAATAGTAAGGTAATAACCATCCTAAAGATAACCGTATTTACTAGTCTTTTCATTCAAAGAGGTTATAATTCGTATTTCTTCATTTTGTTATATAATGTCTGCCGGCTTATCCCTAATTCAGAGGCTACTGCCGAAAGATTCCCGTTTAGCTTTTCCATTGCTTTCTGAATCATTATCTTTTCCATCTCCTCCAGGGTGGAAACCGAAGTAACGGCGGTAGATTCTTTTTTTCGGGTCAGCTGAAAATCATCTTCGTCCAGTTTATTCGAATCGCTAATAATAACGGCCTTTTCAATGGTATGTTCAAGTTCCCGGATATTACCATCCCAACTATGAGCGATTAGCTTGACTTTTGCTTCCCTTGTTAACAATTGAACATTTCTGTTGTACCTTGCAGCATATTTCTCAATAAACTGTTCGGCCAGCGGTACAATATCTTTTGGACGTTCACGCAATGGAGGAATCTCAACATGTATGGTATTGATCCGATAAAGAAGATCTTCACGAAAGAGTGATTTGCTTACCATATCCTGCAAGTTCTGATTGGTCGCACAAATCAAACGAGCCGAAATCGGGATAGGTTGATTGCTACCCACGCGGACAATGTAACGTTGCTGGATAGCAGTCAGTAATTTGGACTGAAGCTGGTAGGATAGGTTTCCTATCTCGTCCAGAAATAGCGATCCGTTATTAGCCTCTTCAAACTTTCCGGTACGATCAGTCCTTGCATCGGTAAAAGCCCCTTTAACATGTCCGAATAACTCACTTTCAAACAGTGTTTCCGATATAGCCCCCATATCCACATGTATCATAGGGCCTTTGTTGCGTAAAGAAAGGCGGTGAATTTCGTTAGCAAGTATCCCTTTACCGGTTCCGTTTTCGCCGGTGATCAAAATGGTTGCATCCGTTTTCGCTACCTTTTCAATAAAAGAACGGACGCGTTGCATGGCTGTACTATCACCCCAGAAAAGCCCATCGGGTTGTTTTACTTCTTCCCTTCGCCCGGTTACCAGCTTTCGTTTATTTAAAACCCCTGTTAAGGTAGCCAGTAATCTTTCATTATCCCAGGGCTTCACTACAAAATCGGTTGCGCCCTCTTTTATACCCCTTACGGCAAGATCAATATCTGCGTAAGCTGTAAATAATACCACTTGTATAGATGGATCATGTTTTTTTATTTCCTGCAACCAGAACAATCCTTCGTTTCCGTTATTCAGTCCGGACGTAAAATTCATATCAAGCAATACCAAATCTATTTTTTCTTGTCGCAAGGTGTAAATCAAGCTGTTGGGAGAGGGGAGAGTAATAATCGTACGGAACGTTGCGGAGAGCAGCATTTGCAAAGCAGCCAGTATTCCTTTATTATCATCAACCACAACAATGGTTCCTTCTTTTGCCATGACTATATCATTTACATCCAAAGATAGATGTTATCTCCGATTTAGCCTAATATGTTGCTGATATCTTTTAACTAACGCTATATGGATACCTTGAGGTATTTGTCTAAAATATGTACAGCATTGTCCAATTATTTGACACCTTGGAATTTATTTAATTTTATGTAAATTGCTGATAATCTATGCAATATGCATTTTGGCATGTCTTTTGATATTATTCATACAGAATAAAAAGAATAATATGAAAAGATTTTTCCTGCTATCTGTTCTAGTTCTCTCTTCCGGCAATTTAGCTAATGCGCAGGAGGGGGTATGGAGTCTGGACGCTTGCATGCGCTACGCCGTGGAAAATAGTCCAAAAACTAAACAACAGGCTTTGGTAAATATAAATAATAAGTACGATCAACAATCGGCCGTAGCATCCCTTTTTCCTTCTATTGGAGGATCGGTTGGTCTACAAACCAATTTTGGTCGTTCTATTGATCCGGAAACCAATACATATTCAAATAGCTCCAATTTGAGTAATGGATATGAATTAAGTGCCACACTTCCACTTTTTGACTCAGGACAACTAATTAATAAACTAAAAGTAAGTAAAATTGCCCGCATGAACGGAGTCGCAGAAGCTCAACGTATAGCCGATCAACAGGCCCTTTCGACTATGCAGGCTTATACAGATGCAGTATATTACCGTAAAGCTATTGAGATGGCAAAACAAAAACTACAGGAAAGCAATAGTACTTTGCATAAGGCTCGTCGTATGGAAGAACTTGGACTTAAAGGAAAAGCTGATGTCGCTCAAATAGAAGCGCAGATGGCAGAAGATGATTATAATCTTACACATATGAAAAATATGTACGATGCATCCGTGATCACATTAAAGGATTTTATGAATTACCCTGTAGATCAAACGTTGGATGTTGATACTCTATTGGCAGAATCGGCACCGACGTATAATACTGATGAAGAAATGCCTGCTATTTATGAGGCAGCTTTAAAATTGAATCCGCAGGCTATTCAATCTGAGTATAAACTCCGCATATCGAAACTCGAACGCGTTATAGCCAGGGCTAAATTATTTCCTTCCCTTAGCTTATTCGGCGGAATTAATACATACTATAATAAAACACTTACCGGCGAAAATAACATGCCGGCTTTTGGAACTCAATTCCGGAATAACTTTGGACAATGGGTAGGAATAAGTATGAGTATCCCTATCTTCGATGGATTAACTAAACGTACTGCATTAAACAAAGCGCGTGTAAATAGTAAGATAGCCGAATACCAACGGGAAGAAACGCTCCGGCAATTACAAACGGAAATAGAGAAAGCGCTTCAGGATCGCGAAGGGTACGCCAAAGAAACCGTACAAATGGAAAAACAAGTTAAGGCAAACGAGGTGGCATATCAGGTTACCTTCCGCAAGTTTGAGAGTGGTTTATTAAGTGCGATTGATCTGCAGACAAGTGGAAATAAACTACTTCAGTCTCAGACAAATTTACTTCAAACAAAGCTAAAATATATTCTCAAATGTCGTTTGGTAGATTATTATAAAGGAATTCCGATCATTGAAACAAAATAAAATTACGATAATGGATATTCAACTAGAAAAGAAAAAAGGACTTAAGAAAAAGCATATTCCTTATGTAGCGGGTGGAATGCTATTTTTAGCTCTGGTGCTCTGGATTATATTTGGCAATCATGCTTCCTCATTAAAAGTAGATGCCCGTTCTCTGAGTATTGGTAAGGTTACGCATGAACAGTTTAACGATTTTGTTCGTGTAAACGGACAAGTTCAACCAATTACAATCATTCAACTTAGTCCGGAAGAAGGCGGTATTGTTCAGGAAAGGCTAGTAGAAGAGGGAACAACTGTTCAAAAAGGTCAGATAATTATCCGCCTTAGCAACTCTAGTCTGGATCTTTCCATTCTGAACAGTGAGGCAGAGTTGGCAGAAAAACAAAACTTTTTACGTAATACTCAGGTAACCATGGAGCAAGAGAAGCTTAGCATTCGTCAGGAAAAACTACAGCTTGATCTGGAGATAAAACGTAAACTGCGCGCTTTTCAGCAACAGGAACAACTTTACAAGGAAGAATTGATTGCTCGCGAAGAGTACTTGCAAGCAAAAGAAGATTATGAGTTGGCAAGAGAAAAAAGAACGTTGGTAATAGAACGTCAGAAGCAGGATTCATTGTATCGTTCGGTGCAGGTAGACCAAATGGAAGATAACCTGGCAAATATGCGTCGCAATGTATTATTAATCCGCGAACGGAAGGAAAATTTAAATATTAAGTCTCCTATTAACGGTGAGTTGGGCTTGCTGGATGTAGTACTCGGACAGAGTATTTCCATGGGACAGAAAATAGGACAGATTAATGATTTGTCGGATTTCAAGATTGAAGCGTTGGTAGACGAACATTACATTGATCGTGTAAAACAGGGCTTGAGTGCTACGTTTGATCGTCAGGATGCACAATATGCTTTACGAGTACGGAAAGTATTTCCCGAAGTACGCGACGGAAAGTTTCGTACCGAATTTATTTTTGAAGGTACACGACCAGATAACATTCGAAGTGGTCAAACCTACTACATTAACCTTGAACTGGGCCAGCCATCAGATGCCATTCTTATTCCTAAGGGAAGCTTCTTCCAAAGTACGGGGGGTAGCTGGATATTTGTGCTCGACCCCAGTGGAAAGAAGGCTTACCGTCGTAAAATAAAAATAGGTCGCCAGAATCCACAATATTATGAAGTAACCGAAGGCCTCGAAGCCGGAGAAAAAGTAGTTGTATCGAGTTACGAGAGTTATAAGGATAATGAAATCCTGATTCTTGAATAGAGTCTATAATAATATGCATCCATAACAAACAGGTAATTATAAATAAGATGAAAAATAGTATATTGGCTTTACGTTCCCTTTTTAAAAAGGGTCAGAATAACCACATTAAAATACTGTCACTTGGGGTAGGGTTGGCCATGGGTTTGGTACTTATTGCCAAAATATGTTTTGAATACAGCTACGATAACTTTTATCCGGATAAAAACCGCATTTATCAATTGCAGGAAAGTATAACATTGAAAAATGAAGCAGACAAAGAGTACGGGCAGGTAAGCGGAGGAGTAGCTCCCGGTATGAAAGCCGAAATACCAGAAGTTGAGGCGGCAACACGTGTGGATAATCAGCTGGGAGATTGTGTGTTTTTTGATAAAGACAAAAACAGATATAGTGCGCAATTTATATTTGCCGATACGGCTTTTTACGATGTATTTCCCCGGCCGGTACTACTGGGTAATGTGGAAGAAACATTGGGCCGTCCGGGCTATGCCATTGTTTCACGCACAATAGCCGAAACCATTGGTAAAGGAGAAAGTGTAATTGGCAAATCCATTCAGCTTGATAATTTTCCAGGAAGAATTATTACTATTGGGGCTGTTTTTGAGGATGTGCCGGAAAACACTCATCTGAAGTATGATGTGGCAATTTCGATAGTCTCCTTTAAGTCATTTCATCAATTTGACAGTACAGAAGGATGGCTTGGAAGCGATCGATATCAGGGATACGTGAAGCTTGCGCAAGGAGTAACACCTGAAAAGATTGCTCCTTCATTACGTAGTATGCAGGAGCGCCATCAGGACTTGGTTGAAATGCAGAAATCAGGGGTTGATTTGTATTATAGTTTATTGCCTCTGACGGAGGTACATAGTGGAAAACCGGAAGCTAAACGGATGTCTGTTCTACTGGGCCTATTAGCTTTTGCCCTTATGTTTACAGCAGTTATGAATTATATTTTGATTGTTTTATCTTCGCTGGTAACCAGGAGTAAAGTAATAGCCATACATAAATGTTACGGAGCGACCGGAAAGAATATCAGAGGAATGGTACTGTCCGAAACGTTTTTACATTTATTGGTTTCCTTACTGCTTGCCATATTTATGTTGTTCCTGTTTCGTAGTACTGTCGAAGAAATACTGGATACTTCACTTGGAGCCTTGTTAACATTCCAATCTTCGCTGGTACTTGCCGGAGTCTGTTTACTAGTGCTTGGCTTTACCGGCCTTGTACCTGCACACTTTTTTATACGTATTCCGGTAGCTTCGGCATTTCGTAAATACAAAGAATCGCGGAGAAACTGGAAATTAGGTCTGTTGTTTATCCAGTTTATGGCAACAGCTTTTCTTATAACACTTCTAGTGATTATAGGCCTGCAATATAATCTGATGGTAAATGATGATCCGGGTTATTCGTATGAAAATCTGCTTTACTCCTACACCGGAGGCGTTTCAGATTCAGACAGACAAAAAGCGCTTGACGAACTTCGTGCGCTTCCCGAAGTAGAATCTGTAGCTTCATGTAATACTCTTCCGGTTTATTCCGGTTCAGGAAATAATGTTTTTATTCCGGGCAACGACCAGCAGTTATTTAATATAAATGATTTATATTTTGCCGACGAGAATTATCTGAAGCTAATGAACATTAAATTGGTTGCTGGTATAGATTTCAATAAAGAAACATCTCAACCAGATCACGTAATGGTTAGCCAGTCTTTTTCTGATAAGATTTCGGGGCTTCTTAACTGGAAAGATGGAGTATTAGGTAAAACGTTCATTATAACAGAGCATGGCACGGTTACAGTTACAGGAATTTATGCTAATATTCGTGCCAGCTCTATTAGCAATCCTGACAATCGGCCTACAGTCCTATTTTATAAAGATACACCTTCCGAATATTTATTAGTAAAGCTTCATCGGTTAAGTTCGGATAATATACAGAAAGTATCGGAAGTACTAGAAGAATCTATGCCCGGCAAGGATATTGTAGTTACACCATACAAGAGTAGTATGATAGATCTATATAAAGATGCCCGATTATTCAGAAACTCGGTACTAATAGGTGGAATTGTTACATTGTTAATTGCATTGATAGGTTTAATAGGGTATACAAACGATGAAATACATCGCAGAAGTGCCGAAATAGCTGTCCGTAAAATAAACGGAGCTACGATACAAAATATTCAGCGCCTCTTTCTAAAGGATATTCTGCGAATAGCTCTTCCTGCCATTGTATTGGGAGGAGGTATCGCGGCCTATGCAGCCACGGAATGGATGGAAGACTTTTCAGAAAAGACTGAATTTTCGCTGCTTTTGTTCTTTGCCTGTGGGTTGGTCGTCTTACTGATTATACTTTCGATAGTGAGTATAAACAGTTTTAAGGCATCTGTCCAAAATCCAATTAAATGGTTGAGAAATTCGTAAATCAACCGGGATATTTTTTCCAAATTAAGAAATAATAAAAACAATAAAAATAAAGATTATGTTACGCATTGAAAATTTATGTAAAACGTTTTATACGGAAGAGGTTGAAACAATTGCACTTAATCAAGTATCACTCGAAATTCAATCCGGAGAGTTTGTTGCTATTATGGGGCCTTCGGGTTGCGGTAAATCAACTTTACTTAATGTACTGGGTTTGTTAGATAATCCTACAGAAGGTAAGTACTATTTACTGGATAAAGAAGTAGGTCATTTAAGGGAAAAGGAACGAACTCAATTCCGGAAGGGAAACATCGGTTTTGTGTTCCAAAGTTTTAATCTTATTGACGAACTTAATGTATATGAAAATGTGGAATTACCGCTTACTTATCTGAAAATCAAATCTTCCGACCGGAAAGAAAAAGTGAACGAAATTCTGAAAAGAATGAATATAAGTCATCGTGCCAGTCATTTTCCTCAGCAACTATCCGGTGGTCAGCAGCAACGTGTTGCGATTGCCCGTGCAGTTGTAGCCTCACCGAAGTTAATTCTTGCTGACGAACCTACGGGTAATTTGGATAGTAAAAACGGAGCCGAAGTGATGGCGTTGCTTACGGAATTGAACAAAGAAGGCACTACCATCATTATGGTAACTCACTCTAAACACGATGCCTCTTTTGCTCACCGAACAATCAATCTGTTTGATGGACAATTGGTAACCGAAGTGATGCTGTAACCGATTGAATATTTATAATCTATAATTATTATGTTAACCCTTTATTTCAAAATTGCTTTCCGTAATATGTGGAAATACAAAACTCAGTCGCTTACCGGTATTTTCGGGTTGGCATTCGGTCTTGCCTGCTTTGTTCCCGCACTTTACTGGATGCGCTATGAAACGTCTTACGACAGTTTCTATCCCGATGCAGAGCATATTTACCGTATTTATGCTGTGGAGAAACAATCGGGCAAGGTGAATGAAGGTGTTTCGAGAGTTTTTGAAAAGAAATTGCACGAAAAGTTTCCGGCAGTGGAAGCCTCAACCGTTTGTATAACCGAGCATGAAAATTGCAGTGTTGAGGGAATACCACATATCCAACTTCGTACGCTTTATACCGATAGCACTTTCTTTGGTATTTTTCCTCAGGAATTTGTCTGCGGCGATGTCAAGCAGCCGTTGCAAGTCTTGAACAACATTATCCTTACGGAAACTGTAGCCGTACGTTTGTTCGGTGATGTGGAAAAAGCTATCGGACAACAGGTGCAAACTAAAATGAGATCTTCTCTTCCACCATATATCGTTACAGCAGTTGTGAAAGACCCGCCGTCTAACACTAACTTGCAGTTTGATGTTATCATTTATCACAATATGTTAAAATATTTCACTGAGTTGCCTGAGGAGGCCCAGTGGACAATGTTTTTCATGAATTTGTATGTGAAGTTGCATCCCGACACTGATGTAGATAAACTTGCAGAACAAATGCATGATTTTACTTCACAATTGGGTGTAAATTCTAATATTGAACTGCGAATGCTGCCGATAAGCGATGTCCGCCACCAATTAAACTCTGATGTACCATTTACGTTGAATTTCATAGGACTGTTTGTTGCATCCGGAATATTGTTGTTGTTCAGCGCTTTATTCAACTTCCTGAACCTACATCTCGACCTTTTCCGTCAACGTATCCGTGAGTTGCGTCTGCGCACGATACATGGTGCTTCAGGAGGTCAACTCGTTCGACAGATGATGTTTGAATTGGTTTGTGCTATTCTCTTGGCATTGTTCCTTGCATGTTACTTTGTCGTCATCGCTCGTCCCATATTTTCCGGGCTGCTGAATATTACGATGGAAATGTCACAACTGATTCAACTTTTCGCTGTTTGTGGAATAGGGATAATGGCGTTGATCCTGTTTATCGGTTTTAATCTTTTTTTGCGATTGAGCCATTTGGCCATGTCTCCACAGTCGGATATAAAAATAACCGGGAAACCGGTATTGCGTCGCATGGCTGTAACCATACAATTAGCCGTCAGTATTGTATTCATTGTCGCGGCTTTGGTAGTAATGATGCAAATGCATTTTGTTAATCACAAAGATTTGGGGTTCGACAGACGTGGAATGATTCAATTGTCCGGGTTTCTAGATTATTCGGGGAAAATTCAGGGAGCGCTGGAGCATGAACTTGCAACTATTCCTCAAGTCGAGAGCATCACCCAAGCTAATTTCGAGCCTGGACATAAAGCTGATATTTATACTATGATCACCGAAGTGGAATGGCCGGGAAAATCGTCTTTCGAAAAGCCGGCATTCAATGTTGTCTCTACCGACAGCCATTTTGCCGAAATATTTAGATTAAGAATGCTTACGGGAGAGTGGTGGGAAAAGGGTGAAACGCAAAAAATCGTTCTCAATGAGGAGGCCGCCCAAGTAATGGGACTTAGCGAACCCGAAGGCTCTATAATCCGTATTCCCTCCTTCGATGATACCTCTATTATGGTGGAATATAAAGTGGCGGGAGTCGTAAATGATTTTCATACCCTTTCGCTGCGCAATCGCATTCAGCCTACCATTTTCCTCCCATCTTCTCAGGCATCCAACATCTTGTATATCCGCGTCGTACCTGGTCAGGTGCAGGAGGCAATACAGCGAATCACTGCTATTCTTCCAAATATTGATGCAACTTTGGCAGATGCTCGTCTGACTCCGGTAGACGAGTTGTATGATCATCTTAATTGGTCGGAACAGGTCGGATTAAAATTGTTTTCCTTATTGGCAACGGTTTGCATGTTGATTTCACTTTTCGGTATTTATGCCGTTGTAATAGCAGCAACCAGCCGTCGACGTAAGGAAATAGCTATTCGCAAAGTTGTAGGCGCAGAAGCCGGCAACATTATCCGTATGTTTTTCCGCGAATATACCTTGCAGGTAATCACTGCGGGAGTTGTGGCGGTTCCGCTGGCTTATCTTATTATGAGCCGTTGGCTACAAGGATATGCCTACCGCGTGAACATCCCATGGTGGTTATTGGGTGGAGTGATTGTTGGTGTAGTCATTGCGATTTTGCTCACCGTGTTTATGCAAGTATTAAATGCTGCCAGCAGTAACCCTGCGGAGGTGGTAAAAAACGAGTGAAAAAGTGGTTAATGTTTAGTAATTAGATATGGAAATATGAGGTAACTATGATTAAATAGAAATAGACCTAATAATTACTTCAAAAACTGTTGCCTGCATCCCAATTTCTCTGTATTGTTATCCTATTTTTTGTTATACATAAACCATATCTTTCAGCACAACACCACAACTCACATTAAATCTATTTGTTTACTCATATTATGATTTATCAATTATATAAAAATGAATTTTCCTTCTTCAAAAACAGGATGTGTTTTCAGTTTTTTTCCAAAAAGTGAAGGATTTAATGCCAAAAGTGAAGGCTATTTAGGGAAAAGTGAAGGCTGTTTTGAGCTAGCCTTCACCGACAATTGTTTGATTATGTGTCTGTTGAAGGCAAAAGTGAAGGAGTGAAGGCTATTTTTAATATAAACTTTCCCGGGAAGAGAAAAAAAAGTCCGGTGAAAGTTCAAAATTGTATTTTATTTTTCGTTTGTTGCAAGAAATATTTTTTATAGGTGAGGTGCTGGAGGTTTAAAGTGGATTGTATGACCCGTATTATTTGCGCGATTCAATAAAATACCCCATTTTTGTAATCGTGTAAATTTACTTAGACCAACTGTATGAGAAAACAAATTTGTTTATTGATTTGCTTTGTAGCATTGTGTTGTCATGTCGGCGCCCAAAAGTCGGCTTCTTTTAGTAACCCTGTTATAAAGGGTGATTTAGCGGATCCTTCTGTTATTAGAGTTGGAAACACCTATTACCTTTCGGCAACGTCTTCGGAGTGGGCGCCATTTTATCCGGTTTATTCATCCGACGATCTGGTGAACTGGAAGCAGATCGGGCATGTTTTCCCTAAATTGCCGGAGTGGCTATCGTCTTCCTTTTGGGCTCCCGAATTATATTATCACAACAATCAGTTTTACGCTTATTATACGGCCCGCAGAAAATCGGATGGCGTATCTGTTATCGGTGTTGCCACATCCAAAGATCCAGCCTCAGGATTCGAGGATCATGGACTAATCATCGAGCATGGTAAAGAAGCGATTGATGCGTTTGTTTTTGAAGATAACGGACAGTTGTATATTTCATGGAAGGCGTATGGGTTGGATAACAGACCCATCGAGTTGCTTTGCAGCAAGCTTTCAAATGATGGATTGCGTTTGGAAGGAGATCCTTTTATGTTGTTGAGAGACGACGACCATACCATGATGGAAGGGCAAAGTATATTTAAAAAAGACGGATACTATTACTTATTATATGCGGTTAATGGCTGTTGTGGTCCCAAAAGCGATTATGCGGTATATGCAGCACGATCAAAGGACCTGATGGGCCCTTACGAAAAATGCCCCGCTAATCCAATACTTGCCGGGGGAGATGGATTTTTGTCTTGCGGGCATGGAACAATGACTACAACACCCGACGGCCGTATGTTTTATATCTGTCACGCTTATCTTTCCGGAGCAGAATTTTATGGCGGACGCCAGCCTATTTTGGAAGAAATGAAGGTTGGTGCTGATGGATGGATACACTTTTCTTCGGGGAATGTCCCGGCAAAAAAGCTTACTGTTCCCTTTCCCCAAACTGTGCAACTGCCAGTCTCTGACTTTGAAGATACTTTTGATGGAGATAAGCTTGCTAACGAATGGACTTGGAATTACGCTATATCGGATGTGAAAGCCGAGATGAAAAATGGGAACTTGTTGCTGTCTGGTAAGTCAACGGACGGATCTTCGGTTAGCTCTGCCTTATGTGTACGACCTGTATCTCCGGATTATTCGATCGAAACACAAGTAATAAACCAAAACCAGAGTTTTAAAGGTCTTACATTTTACGGAGACGATAAGAACCTGATTGCTTATGGTTGTAAAGAAAATAAACTTGTTCTAAAACAGATTAAGGACGGTGCAGAAAGTACGGTAAGTGAGATTACGCTTCCTGCCGCAAAGTTATTCTTGAAAATGAAGGTTACCGAAGGTTGTCTTGTAACTTTTTTCTGGAGTAAAGACGGGGTTACCTGGAAATCTTTACCTGGTACATCAAATTCCGCAGATTATAGCTATTTAGTAAGATGGGACAGAGTAGCTCGCCCAGGTCTTATTCATTCCGGAGATTCCAAAGATCCTGCAGAGTTTTCATACTTTAAAATGAATGTAGATAACTCTAAATAAATTATTCTAAAAAGGTTAGCCATATATTTCAAGTAAGTTGAATAGCTATTTTATATTAAAAACAGTTGCATAGGTTTTGAGAATACAAAAAAAGTATATCTTTGTTTCTCAGATGATTCACTAAATAAAACATTCCATGAAAAAAATACTGCTGATTTGTATTGTGTTGATGATGATGGTGCCTGCTTATGCACAGGTGGCGTTTGGGATTAGGGCAGGGATTGGATCTTCAGCTCTTGTTCAAAAGATAGATGATACTCCTACTTCTGGTGCCCGTTTGGGATTTAGTGTAGCTGGCATGGTGGATATACCTTTGTACCGCCGTTTTTCTTTGCGTCCGGAAATTGCTTTGGTTAATCAGGGAGGATCTTATTCTTCTTTCGAAAGCGGTACTACTGCAACCAAACATTCTTGTTATTACTACTCATTACAGTTCCCGGTAAATGCAGTGTATACTATCCCTATTAATGAAGTAAAGTTGGGAATTGCTGTGGGACCTGTTCTTGACTTTTCTCTTTTTGGGAATATGAAGGCCGGAGAAACAGATTATGATATTAAATTCGGACAAGCCCAGGAGAGCGACTTGAAGCCCTTTGACCTGGGAGTTAATGTAGGGTTGAATGCAATTTATAAGGATGTTTTTTTTGGTATAAATTCAACTTGTGGAACATTGGACAGACTGTCAGAAAAACCTCAGGGTGCCTCATCAGTTTTTCAGAATAATATAACCTTCTCTTTGGGCTATTTTTTTCGTTAGTCTTGATTTGCTTTATGTTGCCTGTTAAAAAGATAGATAAAAGTTTTTTTATTTAAAGAAAAGCCCTACCTTTGCAAGCCGATTATTATCAAATTGTACTAAGAGTTTAATTCTTAGCGTGTTGTTACTTCATGTGTCCGAAGGAACTCATGCTAAAGAATTTGTTTTTTGAGTTATTAATTAAATTAATTTTTAAGCAAGTGGATACTTTAAGTTTTAAGACCATTTCTGCAAACAAAGCAACTGTAAACAAAGAATGGGTGATCGTTGACGCAACAGGTCAGTCTTTGGGTCGTATTTGCGCGAAAGTAGCAAAGCTTTTGCGTGGTAAGTACAAACCCAACTTTACTCCTCACGTTGATTGTGGTGATAATGTAATTATTGTCAATGCAGACAAAGTCGTTCTAACTGGAAATAAGTGGAACGATCGTATTTATTTGAGATACACCGGATATCCTGGTGGACAAATTGCTTCAACTCCAGCTTCATTGATGAAGAAGGGTGAACGTCGTTTGTTTGAAAAAGTAGTGAAGGGTATGCTACCAAAGAATCGTCTTGGTGCTAAATTACTTGGCAACATGTATGTGTATGCAGGTACTGAGCATAAGCACGAAGCTCAACAGCCCAAAACAATTGATATAAACTCACTTAAATAACTAGTATGGAAGTAGTAAATGCAATAGGAAGACGTAAAGCTGCAGTTGCTCGCGTATTCGTTAGCGAAGGAACAGGAAAGATTACAATCAATAAACGTGATCTTGGAACTTACTTCCCTTCAACTATTCTTCAGTTTATTGTTAAGCAGCCTTTGGCAAAATTGAACGTTGCAGAACAATATGACATTAGAATTAATCTTGATGGTGGTGGTTTTAAGGGTCAGTCTGAAGCAGCTCGTTTGGCAATTGCCCGCGCTTTGATTAAGATCAATCCAGAAGACAAGTCTGCTTTGAGATCTGAAGGCTTTGTTACCCGTGACCCACGTACAGTTGAACGTAAGAAACCGGGACAACCAAAAGCACGCAAGAGATTCCAGTTCAGCAAACGTTAATGTTATTTGTGAGTTTCTTGCAAGTAAGAAGCGTTTAGTATCTAAATTATTAGGATTTCTTTTGCATGATGATTTGCCGGAGAACTACCTGATGATTGTGTGTTAAACAGAATGTAAACGATTTAAAAACAAAACAATGTCAAGAGTTAATTTTGATCAGTTATTAGAAGCCGGCGTTCACTTCGGACACTTAAAAAGAAAGTGGAACCCAGCTATGGCTCCTTATATTTTTATGGAGCGCAATGGTATTCATATCATTGATTTATATAAAACAGTTGCTAAAGTAGACGAAGCTGCCGAAATCTTAAAACAAATGGCTAAGGCCGGTAAGAAAGTACTTTTCGTTGCTACCAAAAAACAAGCTAAACAAACCGTTGCTGACAAGGCTGCTTCTGTAGGCATGCCTTATATTATCGAAAGATGGGCTGGTGGTATGCTTACCAACTTCCCAACTATCCGTAAGGCCATCAAGAAGATGACCACGATCGATAAAATGACAAAGGACGGTACATTTGATAATCTTTCAAAAAGAGAAAAACTTCAGATTAATCGTCAGCGTGCTAAGCTGGAAAAAACATTAGGTTCTATTGCAGACCTAACTCGTTTACCTTCTGCTTTGTTCGTTGTTGATGTAATGAAAGAACATATTGCTGTTCGTGAAGCTAACCGTTTGGGTATACCTGTATTCGCTATGGTGGATACAAACTCTAACCCTAACAATATTGACTTCGTAATCCCTGCTAATGATGATGCTACAAAATCTGTAGAAGTTATTCTTGGCGCAATTTGCGAAGCAATGAACGAAGGTTTGCAGGAACGTAAGGCAGAAAAGATTGATACCGAAGCTGCAGGCGAAGGCGAAGCTCCTAAAAGAGAACGCAAAGCTAAGGCAGGTGTTAAGAGAACGAAAAAAGAAGACGAAGAAGCGTTGAATGCGCGGGTTGTTGGAAAGTTCGTTAAGGATATAGAAGAATAATATATCAATAATACTTCAATGTGTCAATCCTGCCGCTTAATGATTCGCTTCGTTAATCTGCAAGTTGACACATTGTTTTTTTAATAAAGAAGACGATTACAAAACAATATAAAATATAAGATTATGGCAGTTACAATGGCTGATATTTCTCACCTTCGCAAAATGAGCGGAGCGGGAATGATGGATTGCAAGAAAGCTTTGGAAGAAGCTGGAAGTGATTTCGACAAAGCAATGGAAATTATCCGTAAAAAAGGTCAGGCTGTTGCCGCAAAACGTTCAGATCGCGATGCTTCTGAAGGTTGTGTGTTAGCATCCGAAAACGCTGGATTTGCTGCAATCGTAGCTTTGAAGTGTGAAACTGACTTTGTTGCAAAGAACGAACAATTTGTTGGCTTAACTCAGGATATCCTGAATGTAGCTATGGACAAAAAGCCCGAAACGCTTGAAGCTCTTTTGGCTTCTGCTTTAGCCGACGGACGTTCAATTCAAGAACACATCACAGACCGTATTGGTGTAACTGGCGAAAAGATGGAACTTGGTTTCTATCAATTCGTTAACGGCGAGAATGCTGTTGCTTATATTCACCCGGGAAACAAGTTGGCTACTATCGTTGCATTCAACGAAGTTGTAGACCATCAGGTAGGTCGCGACGTTGCTATGCAGGTTGCTGCTATGAATCCTGTAGCTGTTCGTCCGGAAGAAGTTTCACAGAAAGTTCTTGATACAGAAATGGAAATTGCCCGTGACAAAGCTCGTCAGTCAGGCAAACCAGAAAATTTACTGGATCGTATCGCTCAAGGTGCTTTACAGAAGTTTTACAAGGAAAACACTTTGTTACAACAAGAATTTGTAAAGGATTCAAAGATGACTATCGACGAATATCTTCACAAACAGAGCAAAACGCTTACAGTTGTTGCATTTAATCGCGTTACATTGAACGTAGATTAATCTGCAGTAAATAATATTTAAAAGGGCTGCTCCGTTTAACGGGCAGCCCTTTTTTCGTGTGTGTGCGTAATTAGTTAAAGTTTGATTGGAATGCCATTATAAAAGTCCAGAATTTTAGCTCTGAATATATAGTTGTACTTTGCTTGTATTTGTTCCGAAAGACTTTGTGAATATTTAGTTTTCGATTCACTGTATTCGTAAACTGTGCTTTTTCCAGCATTGTATTTATTCTCAGCGTATCCGAATGCTTCTTTACTTGCCAATACGGACTTTCCGGTTGCTTTGTATTTTTCCTGGGCAGCTGTAGCATTAAAGTAAGCCTGCTGAATTTCTTTATAAAGCACTTTTTTACTGTTTTCCATCATTAATTCTCGGTTCAGAATAGCAATTCGGCTGCTTCTTACGTTGTTTCGTGTCTGAAAGCGGTTAAATAGAGGGATACTGAGACTAAACCCGATCGTTTTTCTCCCATTCTGGTTAAGCTGATCGCTAAACGATGAATTTACAATATCAGTACCTCCGGAATAATGATAGTACCCATTGCTATAACTGGCGCTGAAATCGAGCTTTGGAAAATAGCCAGCTTGTGCTACCTTAAGCATTTTTTTCTGGCTTTCCAGCAGATATTCCTGTTCTTTTATCTGAGGTTTTACTGCAACGGCATTGTTGTAAACCACATCCGGAGGCAGAATACTGGTCATGTATTTCTCAATTGCATCATCAATTTCGGGTACACTTATGTCCAACGACTGACCAGTCCGTTCAAGTTCCAGCATCTGAGCCAGGTTGAGTAAGGACAGGTTTACATTGTTTTTAGCCTCAGTTAGTGATGCCTCGTCCTTTGCTTGCTGTGCTTTGATGTCATACAGCTGAGATAAAGGCACTTTTCCTGCATTTACAAGAGATTCTGTTCTTGTAACCTGCTCGGTGCTTAACGCAGCCTGAAGTTCTGCTACGGTTAGTAGTTCCTTGTTATAAAGAGCTTCAACAAAATAAGAAGCAACATTGATCGCAAGGTCTTCTTTTGCTTTATTCAGGTTCTCGGTGGCAGCCTGTAAATCAAGCTTTCTTGCTTTGATGTCGTTCGGAATTTTGAATCCATCAAAGATAGGCATAGACGTCTGCAGATAGAAAGAGGAGTTCGCCGAATTCTGGTCTACAATCACCCCGGTTTTAGAAGGTGAACGTCCAAAGTCGAAGTTCTGTCCCAGATTTGCGTTCAGACTTGGAAGCCAGCTATTCTTACTTGTACTAAGATCTACTTTACGACTTTCCTGATCTTGTTCTTTCTGCTTTAGGTCAATGTTGTGTTCAATTGCATAGGTAATGCACTCTTCCAACGTCCACTTCTTGGCTGGGCTCTGTGCCTGCACACTCCAGCAAATCAGGAGTGCAGGCAAGTATAATATAATTCTTTTCATCTTTTGGAGGTTGTTAGATTATTTCTTTTTGGGATCGATGGCAGCACCGCGAACCTTATCCTTTACGGTCAGCCCTTCTTTAATCTCAATTTTGATTCCATCACTAAGTCCAACCTTTACAAGGTGTTTTTCAAATACCTGTTCAGGTTTCTCCTTTTTTACTAATTGAACAAAAGCAGAGTCTCCGCTGAATTCGATTGTGCTTTCCGGAACTGTGATAATATTTTCTGCTTTTTTAAGAACTATCTCGGCATTGGCACTATATCCTGCCCGTATAAATGCATCCCCCGGAATCGTTACTGCTGCCTTTATTTCAAATAATATGGCTCCGTTTGTTTCTACACCCTTTGGTGATACATACTCGAGCATGGCATCAAATGTACGGCTTTCCATGGCACCTACTGTAAGTTTGATAGGCATCCCTTCATGAATACGCCCGATTTCAGTCTCATCTACAGTTCCCTTGAAAATCATATCGTTCATATTGGCAACAGAGGCAATTGTTGTTCCGTCATTAAAGCTGTTTGATTGAATTACTGAGTTTCCTACCTTGATAGGGATATCCAGTATCATTCCGGTAATTGTACTGCGTACTAATGTGGTACTTGCTACTTTCGAATTTTTAGCGATACCGTCACGTATAATCTCGAGCGCATCCTGGGCATTCTGAGCTTCTTCCTTTGCTTTCTTGTAATTAGCTTCTGATAGTTCAAAATCTTCTTTGGCAATTACCCCTTGATTGTGTAATTGTTTATCTCGTTTGTATGTTTCTTCAATCTGAGAAAGGCTGATTTGAGCTAGTTTAACCCTGGATTCTGCACTGTTTAGCTGAACCATTTCGGGGATAACTTTGATCTTTGCTATGATTTCACCTTCTTTCACCATCTCTCCGGCTTCCTTAGTAAGCTCTGAAATAATTCCACTAATCTGTGGTTTTATAAGAATCTCGAACCTTGGTTCCACATTTCCCGTAGCTACAGTTTTCGTGACAATCGTATCGCGGGTTGGTTTTACTATTTCATATACAGTTACAACCGGCTGTGACTTTTTCCATAAGAAGTAAAATGTACCGAGAACGGCAACGCCTATCATCACAAGAAAGATGATGCGTAAGATCTTTTTCACATTGATTTTTTTCATACTGCTAATTCTATTTTATTGTATTTGATTTTAAACTATTCTTCTCTGATTGCATCTATTGCTTTGATCTGCATCGCTCTCCAGGCAGGGATAAGTCCGGCTACCATACCACTTATTAGTAATACGCCTGATGCGTAAAGGGCTGTATCGATATCAACGCCAGGATTGATAAAGAATGTTTCACGCGTTACTTCCTGGTTTGATAACATTTTGTTTACAATGTCCAGAATAAACACCCCCAATGTCAGACCTATAAGTCCTGCCATAGTTGTTAGTACCAGACTCTCACTCATGATTTGAGTAATGATGTTAAAAGGCTTCGCTCCCAAAGCTCTTCGTACCCCAATTTCTTTTGTCCTTTCCTTTACGGTAACCATCATAATGTTACTGATTCCGATTACTCCAGCCAATAGCGTACCCATTCCTACAAGCCAAACCAGAAAGTCGATTCCAATAAACAGCATATTGAATGTGTCAAATTGTTTCGCCACATTTATTATCTGTAAAGCCTGAGGGTCGGTAGGAGATATTTCGTTTTGAGCCTGTAATATCTGCTTTGTATCTGCTATGACTTTCTCAACAGAATACCCTTGAATTGCACTGATGCAAAGAAAATGAAGAATGTCTCCCTGGTTTAACGTTTGCTGCATGGTTGAAAAAGGTATATAGATGCTTTCTTCGGATCGCCCACCCAGATTTAATCCGGAAGCTTTGCCTTTAATTACACCAACTACCTGATAATATAGCCCGTTTACACGTACAAACTTTCCACAGGGGTTTTGATTTTTGAACAGAACCTCATTCACGTTTTTTCCAATGAGACATACCTTTCGCTTCCCTTGCAGGTCAATATCATTCAGCAACCTGCCGTAGAATATATCCTGACTTTCTATTTTAAAGTAATCGGGAAATACACCTTTTACGTTGTACGTACCCGACAGCTGTCCGTAAACAACATTTTTATCGGAGCTGTTGCCCCAAATAATGGGGGATATGGCATCTATACCCTTTACATTTTTCATAATGCTTTCAACATCCCTGTTACGCATATTCCAGTAACGACCTTTGTTGAATCCTTTGTAGGATTCGCTGGTCTGATTCGTGAAAATGAATATGGAGTTGGTCGAAAAACCACGAGTCCCTTCCATCATGCCATTTTTTAATCCGGTTCCGGAGCCTAATAGTAGTACAAGCATCAGGATACCCCAGAAAACACCAAAGCATGTAAGGAGACTTCTTGTCTTATTACGGGTGATGGTAACCCATATTTCTTGCCATCTGTCTAAATCAAACATATTTTCTTTTGTGGTTTATATTATTTATTCGGCTCTCATTGCTTCAATAGCTGTAATCTTTACTGCCTTTTGTGCGGGGAAATATCCGGCAAGAACTCCAGCTAAAATGAGTATCCCTGTAGATACAAGCGAAATTGTAAGACTAACAGTCGGATCCCTGAACATCGAAATATCATCTTGTCCGGCAGCTTCACCCATGCCAGACGCCTGCATTCCATAATTTATTAATTCCGTTAGTCCAATTCCCAGAATCATCCCAATATAGCCGAAGATGGCCGTAATTATTATGGATTCAAAAATCACAAGTTTTAATATGGATAAAGGCGTTGCTCCAACAGCTTTGCGGATACCAAACTCCTTGGTCCGTTCCCTAACACTGATAAGCATAATGTTACTTACCCCAACAATACCTGCAATTAATGTTCCAATACCTACAATCCATACGAATGCAAGAATCCCGTTCATCATACTGTTGAACATTCTGAATTCGTTCGCTGTATTCCACATACCTATTGCACTCTTGTCGGCCGGATCAAACTGATGTCTGCGACCCATTCGTTGGCGGAAACGATCTTCAAACGAGGTATTTTCGTCTTCCGTATTAACACCTGTAATGGTGAAGGAAAGCTGATTTAAACCATAGCCTGAGCTATAAAGTGATTGTCCGGTCGAAAAAGGAATATAGCAGGGGGCATCGTTGCTTTTATTATCGTCTTTGTATACACCAACAACCTGATACATTACCGATCCAGCCCTTACATATTTTCCTAAAGCGCTTTCCTTTCTGAAAAGAACTTCCTCCATCCGGGGACTGATTACAACTACTTTTCGTTTTTGTTGTATATCCAGATCGTTAATAAAACGGCCTTTTCCTGCCTGCATCTCAACAAAATTGATACCTGAGTAGGCGGGGAAAATACCGTTAAGCTGGCAGTTGTTATATTCTCTGCCATAAAACAACGTGTCGTTATGGTTGATGGTGGCCGATTTTAGATCTATTTCAGAGTGTTCACGGCTAATGGCTACATAGTCTTCTTCTTTGAAAGTAATAGGCCGGTTAGTCTGCATCCCTTTATAAGGCAAGGTGGTAAAACGAGGCCATACCTCTACCTTGTTCATCGCCATGTTACGGAAATTATACATAACTCCGTTGCGAAGCCCGTTACCTGCACCAAGTAAAACAATCAGCATAAAAATTCCCCATGAAACAGAGAATCCCGTAAGAAAAGTCCGAAGTTTATTTTTCTTAATTGTGCCGAATATCTCTCTAAAATTATCAAAATCAAACATGGCCGTTTCCTTTTTCGATAGATTCTATTTGTCCGTCGCACAGACGAATGATCTTCTTTGTTACATCTGCAACAGATTGCTCATGTGTAACTATTATCATTGTCATTCCTTCCCTGTTAACATTTCGAAGCAGATCCATAACTTCAAGTGTAGTATGGCTGTCTAGTGCTCCGGTAGGTTCGTCTGCCAAAATTATTTGCGGTTTGGCAATTAGTGCACGGGCAATGGCTACACGTTGCTTTTGCCCTCCCGACAATTCGTTAGGCATATGGTCGGCCCATTCCCGTAAACCTACCATATCCAGGTATTCCATGGCTAATTCATTTCTCTTCTTTCTTTTCATTCCCTGATAGTACAATGGGAGGGCTACATTTTCCATTGCGTTTTTGAATGAAATAAGATTAAATGATTGGAAAATGAAGCCTATCATTTGGTTCCTTAATTCAGCCGCACGGGTTTCATTCAGATTCTGGATCAGCTGATTGTTGAGCATATAGGTACCCGTATCGTAGGTGTCTAAAATGCCAAGAATATTTAGTAATGTGGACTTTCCTGAACCTGAAGCTCCCATGATGGAAACCATCTCACCTTTCTCTATATTCAGATCTATACCTTTCAATACGTGCAGAGGAGCACCGTTGTAATACGTTTTGTTTATTCCGTCAAGATGAATCATAGTTTATTGCACTTTTTTATATTAGACGCATGGTTTTTCTCAGAAGTTGCAGAATACCAGTTATTTTTTTATTGCACAAATATAGGTACTGACTTAATACCTTGTATCGCATGGTACTTATAATTAAATAAATTTAACAAATATATTTAACGTATTTGTATATAAAACTATTGAAAAGCCTTCTAAAATAAATGGTTCTTATTCGTTTATATAACTAATGTTGAAATCATTAAAATACATAAATATAATAAAAAATACATATTTTACAAAAAAGGGAAGGTCTTTAAAGATAAATATTCGTTGTTTCTACTTTTTTAGTAGTTAAAGCATTGATGGTTTTACTTATTCATCTTATATTTGCTTCCTATAAATTCATTATTAATCATATAAATATAAATCATGGAAAAACCTTATGTGGTAGGTATCGATATTGGCGGTACTAATTCTGTGTTTGGCGTTGTGGATGCTAGAGGTACTATATTGTACAGTGGATCAATTAAGACTGGTAAATTTGCTGATGTAAATGATTACATTGCCGAGTTGGCTAAAGGGCTTGAAATGGTTATAGCTCAGGCTGGTGGTCCCGATAAAATCAAAGGTGTTGGCGTAGGAGCTCCTAATGGAAACTACTTTAATGGCTGTATTGAATTCGCACCGAACCTTCCCTGGAAGGGCAAAATTCCTTTGGCTCAGCTAATCAGTGAAAAGCTTGGCGGTATTCCTGTTGCGCTTACTAACGATGCAAATGCGGCAGCTATTGGAGAAATGACTTACGGTGTTGCCCGTGGTATGAAAGATTTTATTGTTATCACACTGGGAACAGGTGTTGGCAGCGGAATCGTTATTAACGGTAACCTTGTTTACGGACATGATGGTTTTGCAGGCGAATTAGGACACGTGATTATGCGTCGTAATAATGGTCGTATGTGTGGTTGTGGCAGACAAGGTTGTCTCGAGGCTTATACTTCAGCGACGGGTGTTGCCCGTACAGCGCGCGAATACCTTGAAATCCGTAAGGACGAAAGTATGTTACGCGATATTGATCCGGACGAACTTACTTCAAAGGATGTGTACGATGCTGCCATGAAAAATGATAAGCTGGCGATCGAAATTTTCGAAACAACAGGTTCTATGCTTGGAGAAGCGTTTGCTGATTTCGTAGCATTTTCGAGTCCGGAAGCAATAATCCTTTTTGGTGGTCTTACAAAGGCTGGCGATCTGATTATGAACCCTATCAAGCGTTCGATGGATAAAAATATGCTTAAAGTGTTTGAAGGAAAAACTAAACTTTTGTTCTCTCAATTAAAAGAAAGCGATGCCGCCGTTCTTGGTGCAAGTGCTTTGGGTTGGGAAGTAAAAGAATATTGATTATATTTCATAGAATATAGAGGCAGAGAAGTTCCCTTTGGGTTTTCTCTGCCTTTTTTTTATTTAATTTCATGCCAATTTGCATTTCAACCACAAAAATAAAACCGTAAGTTTGCAAAAAAAAACTGAATGAAAGTTCTTCTGGTTACCCCGCCGCTTACCCAACTCAATACATCATACCCGGCTACCTGTCATTTATTGGGCTTTCTTCGCTCAAAAAGATTGAAAGCGGAACAAATGGATCTGAGTATCGAACTTATTCAACGGTTGTTTACACGGGAAAAGTTAGAAGAGATTTTTCATGAAGTATCCAACCAGTCCGATCTTTCGAAGATAAATAAGCTTCGGCTGCAGCAATCGGATTTTTATCTTCGCACCATAGAACCGGTTATGAGATTCTTAGGAGGGAAAGACGCTAGTTTAGCTCAACGGTTCTGTGAACTCAGCTTTTGGCCCGACAGCAAACGACTTCCCTCGGATGATGATCTGGAATGGGGGTTCGGAATGATAGGCAACCATGACCGGGCCATTCACCTGTGCACACTGTTTCTGAAAGATCTTTGCGACTTTATCAATCAGACGATAGATCCTCGTTTTGAGTTGATTCGATATGCCGAATCACTTTGCCTGCGACTTCCTGAGTTCGGACCGCTGCAAAAAGAACTGGAAAAGCCGCATTCGCTCATCGACAAATTAATGCTGGATATTTTTGCTCGTCGAATAGAAGAAAGTAAGCCGGATCTGGTAGCCTTCACGATACCTTTCCCCGGAAATTTATATAGTGGATTACGATGTGCTCAGTGGATTAGGATTAACTTTCCCTCAACTAAAATAGCAATGGGAGGCGGTTATGTGAATACCGAATTGCGCAGTCTTTCCGATCCTGCAATTTTCAATTATACCGACTATCTGCTCTACGATGATGGCGAATTACCTTTGTTTCGATTGCTAACCGGGGGCGAGCTAATCCGGACTCTGTATAGAAATGATGAAGGAGAAATTGTTCGTGTAAATTTTGACAGCAAGGAAAATGTGCCATTTGCTGAAACAGGGACACCCAGTTATGATGGACTTTTGCAGAATAACTATCTAAATCTGATAGAACTTACCAATCCAATGCATGCTCTGTGGAGCAACGGTCGATGGAATAAAATGATTTTAGCGCATGGTTGTTATTGGGGGAAATGTGCTTTTTGCGATGGTAGCCTGGATTATATCAGACGCTTTGAACAAGCACCCATCGAAATGATTGTTGACAGAATGGAAAGCATCATGGAACAAACCGGACAATCAGGATTTCATTTTGTGGACGAAGCTGCACCTCCTGCTTTACTTAGAAAGCTGGCAGAAGAAATACTTCGTCGTAAGCTAACAGTCAGTTACTGGACTAATGTTCGTTTCGAGAAATCATACACAGCCGAGTTGTGCTATTTACTCGCACAATCGGGGTGTATCGCTATATCCGGAGGATTGGAAGTTGCTTCGCCGAGAATTCTCAAAATGATTAACAAAGGTATTACCATTGAGAGTGCTCGTGAGAGTATGCGTAATTTTACCGAAGCCGGTATTATGACACATGCCTACCTGATGTATGGATTTCCTACTGAGACAGCTCAGGAAACCGTTGACTCTCTGGAGGTAGTTCGCGATTTATTCGCCAACGGCTGGATTCAGTCGGCTTTTTGGCATCGTTATGCTATGACAATGCACAGCCCTTCCGGTGAATGTCCCGAAAGTGTAGGAGCGAAGCATGTTCCTATTCCAACCGCCCCCTTTGCTAATAACGAGATTGCTTTTACCACTCCTAACGAAATAGATTTGGAGTTTTATGGCAAAGGTCTTAACCTCGCAACCTATAACTACATGCAGGGAGCAGGTTATGATGTGCCGGTGAAGAAGTGGTTCAAAAGATAACCTATTTTTCTTGCTTTTTCAGGCTAACAGTTAGATGAAAAATAGTTAATACAAATAACCAATAGAAGTTTTTCAATTCTCTATTGGTTATTTGTGTTTTATTAGTACCTTTAGGCGTATTATTATTTTGTTATTATTTGAAGACAGACTAAACATATATAGATAATAGATCAATGAATAAATAAAACTAAACCATGAAGTTATGACTGAACCAAATGAGATTTATTACCCGAATATTAAACAAAGTTGGGGTATTTTAGGAATAGTAATACTTTTCTGTATATTGTTTGCCCCAATAAATCTATTCCTTGATAAATTGGTTGGAAAGGAATTGACTTTTCTTATATACTATCTTTTTTCAATGGGGATTCCTTTTCTGATATTTCACCTGATAAGAAAAAAAAGAACAGGAGTCAGTCATTATAACTTTGCATTAAGTAACGTGATGATTTTGGCATTGGTTTCCATTGTTACAATTTCCATTCAAATGGGTGTTACAACTCCAATTATAAATCTGTTTCCGATGCCCGAATTTATAAAGAATGCGTTTATCGAAATGGGGCAGCAGAACGGAGTATTTGGATTTGTTCTTATTGTTATTGCAGCGCCAATAATTGAAGAACTGATTTTTAGAGGAATTATTCTGCATGGACTTTTGAAAAGATATAGTCCTGTTAAATCTATAATTGTTTCCAGCATACTTTTTGGAATTGCTCATTTAAATCCATGGCAGTTTATAGCCGCATTTATTATTGGCGTTTTCTCGGGGTGGGTATATTTTAAAACGAATAAGATTTTATTATCAATAATAATCCATTCGGTTAATAATTTAGTCGGCTTTCTGAGTATGTATATTATGGATGCAGAAACACTAATGGATATTTCATTAACTGATTTTTACGGCGGAAATTTAAACTTAATTCTGGTTATCGTCGTTTCTGTTATTCTTGCTTTATCCTGTATTTATATACTTAATACTGAATTTGAAAAAGAAAAGGAAGACGGAATTACTCAAAACGAAACAGCGATTATTGAATAGTTCATGGATGAATGATAAGTCAAAAATTGAAATAACTTTCTACCTTTGCGAAAAATAGAAGCTATGCATCCATTACATCAATTCAACTATTGCCCTAAATGTGGTTCTGTCGAATTTACTGAAAATAACGAAAAGTCCAAACGTTGTCATTCTTGCGGATTTGTTTATTATTTCAATCCTTCGGCAGCTGTGGCCTGCTTTATACGTAATGAAAAGGGAGAGCTGCTGGTTGTAAGACGCGCTAAAGATCCGGCCAAGGGAACGTTGGATTTGCCCGGTGGATTTGTTGATTTGCATGAAACTGCCGAAGAAGCTGCACGCAGGGAAGTAAAAGAGGAAACGGGGCTTGATATTGAATCTTGTTTGTACTTGTTTTCTATTCCTAACATTTATCCTTATTCAGGATTTGACGTCCATACAGAAGATTTGTTTTTTGAATGTAACGCGCATTCGTTTGACAACCTTGCAGCTGCGGATGATGCCTCCGAAATTGTTATCATCCCATTGAAAGATGTTAATGCCGATTTGTTTGGCCTTCAATCGGTTAAGAAAGGGGTTGAAAGGTATTGTGCCCATTATTAATTCTTTTTACAAACTTCTTAGTTTTTTATTTGGGCTCTATTCTCTATCTTTGCCTATCAGAACTATCAGGCACCATTCTGTGCCTGTACAAAAAGCAATGGAGTAATGAAAAGAATACTAATTCCGCTGTGTATAGTTGTAGGCTCTCACGCGGCCACCGGGCAACGATCTTATCAGTTTGATTCGCCCGAACGACTTTTTGTTGAAGGAAAAGAGATGTTCATTTTAAAGAACTATCCGGGTTGCATGGACAAGCTCGAAGCGTACAAGAAACAGGCGAAGGATGCCGATCTGATTCAGGAATCCGATTATATGTTGGCTTGTGCCGCTTTTGAACAGGGAAAAGAAAATGCGCCGGATGTGCTGAAGGAATATATGGAAAAGTATCCGGATACCCGTCATGGTGATGAGATACATTACCTCATAGCTTCATCTCATTTTGACCGTAAAGAGTACGAAAAGGCAGTATATTGGTTTAAGGAATCGACCATCGAAATGCTTAGCCAGGCTCAGCAGGAGACTTATAGTTTCAGATATGCCTATTCATTACTTCAGACTGGAGAAATGGAAAAAGCCCGCGGCTACTTTACTCGCCTGAAGCAAATAGGAACAACCTATAATGATGCAGGAGCCTATTATGTTGCTTATATTGATTATGCTTCCGGAAAATATAATAATGCGCTCGTAGAGTTTAACCGTCTTAAAGACAAGCCCGAATATGCACTGCAGTCATCGTATTATATAACTCAGATCTATTTTATTCAGCGTAAGTACGAGAAGACGATTGCCGAAGGAGAAGTCCTTTTGCAGAATTATCCACACAGCGAAAATAATACGGAGGTGCACCGCATTTTGGGTAATTCCTACTATCATATGGGTAACCCGGATAAGGCAATTGCAAATTTAAGCAAGTATGTTTCGGATGCGGAAGAACCTCTTCGCTCCGATTTGTATATATTGGGAGTTTGTTATTATAATAAAGCCAGCTATAACAGTGCGGTAGATTGTTTTGGCCGGATTGTTCGCGAGCCGGATGCGCTTACTCAGAATGCCTATCTGTATCTTGGGCAGTCTTACTTAAAATTGAACGACAGGAATAATGCCCGTATGGCATTTGAATCAGCGGCTAAATCTTCGTTCGACAAACAGGTGAAGGAGGCTGCTATGTATAATTATGCCTTGCTTATTCACCAAACTTCGTTTACAGGTTTTGGAGAGTCGGTAACCATTTTTGAAAACTTTCTGAATGAATTTCCTAACTCGTCCTACTCGGATAAAGTAAACGATTATCTGGTTGAGGTATACCTTACTACCAAAGATTATCGCTCTGCACTTGCTTCCATCGAAAAGATTAAGCGTCCAAGTACCCGGATTCTGGAAGCCAAGCAGGATATTCTTTTTCAGTTGGGTACACAATCGTTTACAAATGTAAAATTGGATGAGGCGGTCGATTTGTTTAACCGTGCTATTTCACTAGGTTCCTATAACCTTGAAGCACGGAATGATGCTTATTTCTGGCGGGGTGAAAGTTACTATCGCCAGGGTGAATATACCAAAGCTGAATCCGATTACAGAACCTATTTGAATAATACACAGCAGAAAAATACAGACATGTATGCGCTGGCTCAGTATAACCTGGGATACTGTTACTTTAAAGAAAAGCAATATGCGGATGCGTTAAGTCGATTCAGACAGTATGTGCAACAGGAAAGCAATAGTCAGCTTCCATCTTATGCCGATGCTTACAACCGTATAGGAGACTGTCTATTCCAAAGCCGTCAGTTTGCCCAGGCAGAGGAGAGTTACAGCCGTGCGGCAACTCTGCAGCCTTCAGCTGCCGATTATGCAGTATATCAGAAAGGATTCCTATTGGGACTTCAGAAAGATTATAAGGGGAAAATCAGTTCGATGGATCGTCTTGTGCGCGAATTCCCCGAATCCCCCTACGTGGACGACGCGTTGTTTGAAAAAGGACGTGCCTATGTGATGCTTGATAATAGTAATGGGGCTGCCGATGCGTTTGAACAAGTTATCAGTAAGTTTCCACAAAGCACCCAGGCACGTAAAGCTGGTATTCAGTTAGGATTACTCTATTTTAATGCTAATCAGCCCGAGAAAGCATCTGCAGCTTACAAGTCAGTTATAGATAATTATCCGGGAAGCGACGAAGCAAAAGTTGCTTTGCAAGATTTGAAATCGGTATATCTGGATCTTAACGATATCAGCTCGTACGCTGCTTATGTAAATTCGTTGGGTGGCAATGTCCGTTTTGATGTGAGTGAGCAGGATTCGCTGACCTATCTGGCTGCCGAAAAGCTTTTCATGAAGGGTGATAATTCGGGAGCCAAAAAGAGTCTTACTAATTACTTGCAATCGTTCCCTGATGGAGCTTTCAGCACCAATGCCAATTATTATCTGGGAAGCGTTGCTTTTAACAATAAAGAATACGATGAGGCAAAGCAATTATTTAAGGTTGTACTTGCCAGCGGAGATACTAAGTTCGCCGAATCGGCTTCGGCCCGTAAGGCGGAGATCGAATATATGCAGGAAGATTACGTGGCTGCACTCGAAAGTTTTAAACATTTAAAGGCTGTTGCAGAAAGTAAGGATAATAAGGATGCGGCTAAACTAGGTATCATGCGTTGTGCCCAATATACGGGCAAACAACAGGATGCTCTTTCAGGAGCCGAGGAATTGCTGAAGGATCCGAAGCTATCACCCGAACTGAGTGCGGAAGCCCGTTATATTCGTGCAAAGGCAAACATTGCATTGAAGCAACCGGCAAAAGCGATGACCGATTTGCAGACAATCAGCAAAGATACCCGTACGGTCTATGGAGCCGAAGCCAAATATTTGTTGTCTCAATTGTATTTCAATAATAAGGAAAATGCCAAGGCTGAGAAGGAACTGATGAATTTTATCGAGAATGGAACGCCTCATCAGTATTGGCTGGCACGTGGCTTTATATTATTGGCGGATATATATATTAGTCAGAATGATGACTTCCAGGCTCGTCAGTATCTGACCAGTTTGCAGAATAATTATAAGGGTACGGATGATATTGCCGGAATGATCGAGAACAGATTGAGTAAATTAAAGAAATAAGAATAGGGATGAAAGCTATATATAATGTAAAAGCCCTCTGCTTTGTGGTAGCATTAAGTACTGCTGCAACGGGATATGCGCAGGAAGATAAGACGAAAGCAAATGATGTGAATCGTGAAATGACCCTCGAACGGGAATACGATCCATCGGTTCAGGATGCATCTAAGGTGAATACTTTGCCGAAGGTAAAAGAACCTGTTGTAAAAAAAATGCCGATCGATTACAGTTCTTTTGCTGTAGCCACTGATCCTCAGCAGGAGATTTCTTTATTGGGATCTGGCAATATTATGACTGAGATCCCTTTTAGTAAAAAGCGTGGTTATTTGAACCTCGGTGCAGGAAACTATATGAACCTGAATGGTGATCTGGGCTATCATATACTTAGTACCGAAAAAGATAAACTAAATTTCTTTGTATCTCATCGATCTACGAATGGAAAGATTAAATACCTTCAAAATGAGGAGAAGCAGAAAGCGAAGCTGTATAGTAATCTCGGAGGAATCAACTTCGAACATGAGTACGAAAAGCTTGCATTAAAGCTTGGCTTTGGAGTGGATTTTTCAAGGTTTAACTACTATGGAAATTTTGAACCTTATTTATCAGGAGGTATACTCTACCCGGATATATTATTCGGATCGCTTGTGGACTATGATACCAATCAGTCAAATACAACTGTAGGAGGTATGATTGGATTTGAATCCAAAGGACACGGACCTTTTGAGTATGCCCTGGACCTGGATTTCAAACGTTTTTCTAATAAGTATGGCATGACTGGGGGTTTCGGTGGTATTAAAGAAAATACATTTGGAGCTGAGTTCGATGTTAACAGCGAATTTAACGGGGGAATGAAGATTGGAGTAGAGGGTAAGCTTGAGTATTTTAATTATGGCGAAACAGATGCAGAAACTACTGAGCCGTTTGAAAGAAATAATCATGCAGAAGCCACGCTGAGTCCTTATCTGAAAACTGACGGAGAGAACTGGAATCTGCGTCTGGGTGCTAATACAATGATCATTACTGGTGAGGAAAAAAAGATATTCTTTTCTCCTAATATTACAGCCGATGTGGAGTTGGCTCCTAAGACCGTTTTATATGCTTCTGCCACAGGAGAGGCTCGGGCAAACAGTGCTTACGAAATATCTCGTATAAACCGTTACATCAATCCTGATTTGGTTCTTGAGGCATCCCGTACCTGGATGGATGGAATCGTTGGAATCAAAAGCGGAGCAGGTCCCGGCTTTTGGTTTGATGTATTTGGCGGTTATAAAATAACAGACAATGAACATTTTTTCATACCTCAGAATACCTTGTATGCTAAGTTCGGAAATGTCAGCAATGTAGCTTATTACGATGCGAAATTGTTCCGGGGAGGGTTGACCGTGAAATACAGTTATCAACAACTTTTCAACATATCGTTGAAGGGTGTTTATAACTCGTGGACAGTGGATGAAAGAGAGGTTGAGGAAGCCGAAGCCGAAGGAGAGGGCGAAACAGTGATAACAGATATCAAAGCATTTGGCAAACCAAAAACTGAATTATTTGGGGAGATATCGGTAAACCCTATGGAGAACATTACCCTTTCTTTGGACTACTATCTGGGAGCAGGCAGATACACCCACATCAATGGTTCAACAATTAAAATGGATAACATCAATGAACTGAACATGAAAGGGACTTATCAGCTAAATGATACTTTCGGGGCTTATATCAAGTTCAATAACCTGCTTTTCAAGAAGTATGAGCTTGTTTACGGTTATCCTCAACAGGGATTCAATGTCATGGTTGGCATCAACCTTAATTTTTAATTACGCGATTTACTCCAAGTGATTATATAATAAGGGGAGCTTCTTTGGTGAAATCTCCCCTTATTTTTTTGATTTTGGGATTTGTTATATGTTGTTTAACATGTTTTATAGGAAAAAGGCTTGACAAACCTTTGCAGAGACTGTATCTTTGCATCGTGGTTTTTTCATAATAGTATTAGATTTAAGGTTAACAAAGTTTGGTTAGGGGATGTCGGGAGACATCCTTTAATTGTTTATAGGGGATGCATATCCCCTTTTTTATTTTGCAGGTTCCAGTAACCAAGTCAGATTAAACCTGTAATGCAAGCGGCTACTCACTAAATGAATTACATTGTCAGGACTTTGTGTCGCGGCTAAATATCCCCGGGGTTCCGCATGGGTGGCATCCATCTCAAAAGCTCCTGTCCACGCTCCTCCATTCAGAAAACGATAGGTTCCGTCAGTAATCAGTTTCTTTATCGGCCAGGTTTTTCCTTCGTCGAACGAAAGAACGGCATACATGCCGTAACCCCTTACTGATTTACCAGAAGCATTTGTGAATAGCAGCCCTCTATCTTCTTTTTTTGTCCGTATAGGGTGATCGGTAAATGAGATCAATAATAACGGACCTTCCTGCAGACGTAAGAAAACAAGTCGTTGTCCTCCGTCAATTGGCGGAAATTCAGAGGCTGAATAAGTCCAGCTTTTTCCCATATCTTTCGAAATACTCATCGGCATTCTCAACAAACCAGTGGAGTCGGGGATACTGTTTCCTCTGGCAAGTGCCATCAGATCTCCGTTCATCAGTTGAACAATGCCTGTATGAATTCCTGCAATTGTTGAACCGTTTCCATTTTGTTTAAATTCGGAAGGTTTCCCATCCCATGGGTCTAACCAGGTTTTTCCATGATCCTTACTAATATGAATAGCAGCACCGTCGTGACTGCCAGGTCCGGCATCGCAAGCCTGAATAAACCAACCCTCCCTGGTTTTTATAGTTCCAGCAATTACCTGGTGCCGTTTAGTATGTTCAGGAGCGATGATCTCTGGTTTTGACCAACTGGCACCATTGTCTGTACTTTCCCTTTTCACCATGGCCAGATTTTGCCAATCTCCAGACGCTTCCATGCCATTTATATGAAATAACTTTCCCTGTCCGTCATTAAATATAGCAGAACCTGTCATATTCCGGTCGGGAACTTTAAAGAACAGGGACGCTTCATCCCATTCCGATTGCCCGTTACGTAGTCGCGAGCTCAACACAACCATATCCCGTCCATTTTCTTCTTCAGCGGAAAACCATATGGCAAGCAAATCGCCATTGCTACACCAGGTTATGGCTGGCTGATGATTATGCTTGTAAAACGGAGTCCCGGAATTACATGATGGCTTAATTACAAAAGGCACAGGTGCCATGAACAAAGGCTTTTTGTTTGACCTCTTTTCCCATATCTCTTTCTTTTGAGAAATAGAGTTGTCCACGATAGTATATTCTGATGATTCAAGTGGTGCCGTTGAAGGAAACTCAGCAAGTACTACCCTGAATCCAGTTTGAGAATGCATGTCGTCAGGAATCATGGCCAGCCGGTTGGCTGATCGGAGAAACTTTTCCGGTGTATTATGACTTCCTCCCCGGGTTACACGGAAAGAACCATCGTTCATTCCAACCGGATCAGTCTGATCCTTTGCGGAGTAAGGACCGTACCAATCGAGGCACCATTCTTCAACATTTCCATGCATATCGTACAAACCGAATGCATTTGCCGGCGTCTGTCCTACAAGAAGCGATACCTGCTTAAGGTCGCGGGCTGTCTGCTGATTCTTTTGAAAGACTCCCGGGAGTCCGTCGTCCATCGAAAACGTAAGATAGCTTCCCGCCCTGCAGGCGTATTCCCATTCGGCTTCAGTCGGCAATCGATAAATTTTACCTTCTTTTTTGCTTAACCATTTGCAGTAGTTTACCGCATCGTAATAGCTTACAAAAACAACTGCTTCGTCGTCGAGCAACGACAATCCGTTTTTTCCCCGAAAGAATTTATGAGAAGGATCAAAAGCTTCATATTGTGCATTTGTGATTTCAGTTGCCGACATTTTGAAAGGGCTGGTAAGCGTTACTTTGTGGATTGGGGCTTCATCGTAATTAATACCTACTCCTTCACTTCCCATATAGAAGAAGCCAGCCGGAATATCGATCAACTTAATATCGACAGGAGAAGACTGCTGGCTGTACAGAAGCTGACTCGTCAAAAGTAATAGAGCTGTTATCCATCTCTTATGTAATGCTTTAATAGAGGGATTCATTCGCTGTGGATTAATGATTATACATGTCTTTATTATAGAAATTCATGATTTTCATCATCATCGAATGCGCCATGTGTGCCGGGCTATCAGGATTAATCGCCATAGCTTCAAGGTAGTTGTTAATAGCCAATTGCATATCTCCCTTTTTGCGCCAGGCATTTCCCCTTAGGTAAAAAGCTTCATCGTTTTGAGGATTTGCAGCGATTATTTCGTCCAGCAAGCGAATGGCTTCTTCAATATTGCCATCCAATATAAGTTGTTTTATTTTATCCATATACGATTTATTTATTCGCAAAGGTATAAATTCCGGAGCAAAAACAACGAAATCATATTACTTTGCAAGGGTTCTGATTTGTATCAAAAGTTTGTTTTTTTATTGATTTAGTGGGTTTTCGTAAATTATTATGTAAGTTTGTACCCGATTTCGAACGAGAAAGCAGACAAATATGCATAAAAACCTGGTAATAGTAGAATCTCCGGCTAAGGCTAAGACTATCGAGAAATTTCTTGGAAAAGATTTTAAGGTAATGTCAAGTTATGGTCATATCCGTGATTTAAATCCTAAAGATTTCAGTATTGATATAGAAAATAACTACCTGCCGAAGTACATAGTACCTACGGATAAGAAGAAGTTGGTTTCCGAGTTAAAGAGTGAAGCCAAGAAAGCCGAACAGGTTTGGTTAGCGTCCGATGAGGACCGCGAGGGAGAGGCTATATCATGGCATTTGTATGAAGTATTAGGCCTAAAACCAGAAAATACGAAACGAATTGTTTTTCATGAAATTACTAAAACAGCAATTCTGCATGCTATTGAAACACCCCGTGAAATTAATCAGAATCTGGTAGATGCCCAACAGGCCCGACGGGTTCTTGACCGGATCGTGGGTTTTGAGCTTTCGCCGGTTTTATGGCGTAAAGTGAAGCCTTCATTATCTGCTGGTCGTGTTCAATCTGTCACAGTTCGTCTAATTGTTGAACGTGAAAGAGAAATTCATTCTTTTGTAAGTGAAGCCGCCTATCGTGTTATAGCCAATTTTATTTTGCCTGATGGTACAACGGTTCTTAAGGCAGAACTAAATAAAAGGTTAAAAACGAAAGAAGAAGTGATTAGCTTACTGAATCTATGCAAAACAGCCTCCTTTCAGATTGATGATATCGCAAAGAAACCGGTTAAAAAATCACCGGCAGCACCTTTTACAACGTCAACGCTTCAGCAAGAGGCTTCCCGAAAATTGGGTTACTCGGTTTCACAAACCATGATGATTGCTCAGAAGTTGTATGAATCAGGATTCATTACCTATATGCGTACCGACTCGTTTAATTTGAGTGATCTGGCTTTAGGCACTTCAAAAGAGGAGATTTTAAGCTTATATGGGGAGAAATATTATAAATTCCGTCAGTATCATACTAAAAGTAAAGGTGCTCAGGAGGCTCACGAAGCGATTCGTCCTACCTACGTCAATAAAGTTGATGCGGGAGGAACTGCCCAGGAGAAGAAGTTGTATGAACTGATTCGGAAAAGAACTCTGGCCTCTCAGATGGCAGATGCAGAGTTGGAACGAACAACTATTTCTGTTGGAATTTCAGGGCAAAAAGAGAAATTTGTTGCTACAGGCGAAGTAATTGTTTTTGACGGATTTCTGCAAGTCTATCGCGAAAGTCTGGACGATGAAAGCGAAAAGGAACAAGAAAATGGTCTCTTGCCAGCCGTTGAAATGAATGCAGTGCTTAACCTGGATGAAGTAAAAGCAACCGAACGGTTTACACAACGTCCACCTCGATATACAGAAGCAAGTTTGGTTCGCAGGCTTGAAGAACTGGGTATCGGTCGTCCATCTACGTATGCGCCTACCATTCAAACGGTACAAAACCGGCAATATGTTGTGAAAGGGGACAAGCCCGGCGAAGAAAGAAATTATACAGCTATAGCTCTGAAGAAAGGTAAGATTACCGAGTCTTTGAAGAGCGAGATAGTGGGAGCCGACCGTAATAAGTTAATGCCAACTGATATTGGAATAGTGGTGAACGATTTCCTAATGGAATATTTCCCCAATATACTTGATTATAATTTTACAGCCAACGTAGAGAAAGAGTTCGACTCCATTGCAGATGGAGAAATGATTTGGACTAGCGTTATCGATAACTTTTATAAATTGTTCCATCCGATTGTAGAGGCTACAACGGCCATAAAAACTGAACATAAAGTTGGAGAAAGAGCACTTGGTATAGACCCCAAAAGCGGAAAACCTGTTTTTGTTAAGATTGGCCGTTTCGGTCCGGTTGCTCAGATGGGGCAATCTTTTCCGGATGATAAAGAGGCTCCGAAACCTTCATTTGCCTCTTTGTTGAAAGAACAGTCCATAGAGACTATCACCCTCGACGAGGCAATAAAGCTTTTTGACCTACCCAGAACGATTGGTGAATTCGAAGAGAAAGAAATTGTAGCTGCGATTGGTCGTTTTGGACCTTTCCTTCGTCATGACGGTAAGTTTGTTACTATACCAAAGGAGTTTAGCCCATACACAATTTCGCTGGAAGATTCGGTTGAGCTTATAAAAAACAAACGTATTCAGGAAGAACAACGTTTTATAAAGTCTTTCGAAGAAGAACCGGAACTGCAGATACTGAATGGCCGCTTTGGAGCCTATATAGCTTATAAAAAAAGCAATTATAAAATTCCGAAAGAAACAGAGCCAATTAGTCTTACATTCGAACAGTGTATGAAAATTATAGAAGATACACCAGAGAAGAAAACAACAAAGAAGCGTACCACACGCAAAAAAGCATAATAAACAAAAAGGGAGTCCAATATATTTGGACTCCCTTTTTGTTTATCAGTAATAAGGATTACATCCTTTCTGGAACATCAATTCCCAGCAACGACATCCCCGATTTTACAACCTTGGCCACGTTGGAAGACAACACAAGTCGGAATGCTTTAACTTCAGAATTCTCTTCACGTAGAATAGAGAAGTCGTGGTAGAACTGGTTGTATTCCTTTACCAAATCGTAAATATAGTTGGCAACGATAGCCGGACTATATTCGCTACCCGCTTCTTTTATCACAGAAGCAAAGTCGGCTGTAAGCTGTATCAGCCCTTCTTCTTTTTCAGAAAGAGATATGTCTCCGGGAAGTTCTGCCGGTAGCACGATGCCTTGTTCGGCTGCTTTGCGTAATACAGAACAGATGCGTGCGTAGGTATATTGAATGAAAGGTCCGGTATTTCCGTTAAAGTCGATTGACTCTTTGGGATTGAAGGTCATGTTTTTCCGGGGATCTACTTTCAGCATAAAATATTTCAGTGAACCGAGACCTACCATAGAAACAATCCGTTCAGCTTCGTCTGTAGTCAATCCATCAAGCTTACCCAGCTCCTGTGATATTTCACGCGCAGTCGAAACCATTTCTTCCATTAAATCGTCGGCATCAACTACTGTTCCTTCACGGCTCTTCATTTTGCCTTCGGGTAACTCAACCATTCCATAAGAGAAATGAACCAGGCCTTTTCCGAATTCAAAACCAAGCTTATCCAATAATATAGAAAGAACCTGAAAATGGTAGTTTTGTTCGTTGCCTACCACATAAATCATTTTGTTGATAGGAAAATCGTCGAAGCGAAGTTTGGCAGTACCGATATCCTGAGTCATATATACAGAAGTGCCGTCTGCACGGAGTAGTAGTTTCTCATCCAGACCGTCTCCGGTTAGATCTGCCCAAACTGATCCGTCTTCCCGGCGATAGAAAACTCCTTTCTCCAATCCTTCCAGTACTTTACCCTTTCCTTCGAGGTAAGTTTGAGATTCGTAGTAAATCTTATCAAAGTTTACACCCATGCGCTTGTAAGTTTCGTCGAAGCCGGCATATACCCAGCTATTCATCATCGACCATAAAGCAACTACCTCTTTATCTCCTGCTTCCCATTTTAGCAACATTTCACGGGCTTCTGCCATCAAAGAAGACCGGGCTTCCGACTCTTCTTTTGTCAGTCCGTTTGATTGCAATTCAGCAAGCTCTTGTTTATATTTTTTATCAAATAAAACGTAAAAATCCCCAATAAGATGATCTCCTTTTTTGCCAGCAGACTCTGGAGTAACCCCTTCGCCCCACTTTTGCCAGGCAAGCATTGACTTACAAATGTGGATTCCACGGTCGTTTACGATATTTGTTTTAACTACCTTGTAACCATTGGCTTTCATTATCTCGGCAAGACTGTAACCCAGAAGATTATTTCTTACATGTCCAAGGTGAAGCGGTTTGTTTGTATTTGGTGAAGAGTATTCAATCATTACCAACGGAGAATTTTCCGTTATTTCTTTCTTTCCGAACTCAGGCTGTGCGTTGATTGTGTTAAGCAAATCAATCCAGCAAGAAGAAGAGATAGTAAGGTTCAAGAATCCCATAATAACATTAAACGCAGCAATAGCCGGCTCTTTTTCGAGAAGATATTCTCCCAAAGCCTGTGCAGTCTGTTCGGGCGACTTTCTCGAAATCTTTAAAAAAGGAAATACAACCAGGGTGAGATGCCCTTTAAATTCTTTCTTTGTTTTTCCTAACTGAATCTGAGTTGTTTCAATGTCTGCTCCGTAGAGTTCTTTTACTCCGGATACAATTGCACGTGTAATCTGTTGTTCGATGACCATATTCTTCAGGCTATATGTTCGTTTTATTTTTGTGCAAAGATAACACTTTAAGCAGAGGTATAAAAAAAAAGGATGCAATTCGTATTGCATCCTTTTTTATGATAAAGAAATTTCTTACTTGATTTTGTCGGTTAGTTCTGCACCAGCCTTGAATTTTACAACCTTGCGGGCTGGAATGTCGATAACTTCTTTTGTCTTAGGGTTTACACCTTTACGTGCAGCTTTTTCAGCTGTTGAGAAAGATCCGAAACCAAGAAGAGCAACTTTACCGCCTTCTTTCATTTCGTTAGAGATTGTTTGGATGAAAGCTTCTACTGCTTTCTTTGAGTCAACTTTGCTTAATCCCGATTGCTCAGAAACGGCATTAATAAATTCTGTTTTGTTCATGATGGTTTGATAGTTAATATATTAAACAATGGACCGATTGCTTATTGTCGGCTTCAAAGTTACTTTTATTTTAAATATAACAAAAGATTTATAAACTTTTTTTGACTTCTATGCTGATTTTACAGCGCGGATGGCCCTTTTTTTTCGAAATTACGGGTATTAAAGGCCATTATCGTCGATGACTGACTTTCTAAAAATATGAAATAGGGCTATACTTATGACTGTCCATATAGAAAATAATTTTACCTTTGTCGTAAATATTCGCGTATGATTAATCAAGGAGGATCAGGTTTCCTAAGCAGGATTCCGGTGGTAACGAAAAATATTATAATTATCAATCTGCTTTTCTGGATGGCAAGTATTGCATTGCCTAAGGTAGGGATTGATTTGATCAACATAGGAGGATTGCATTTTCCGTGGGCAACGGATTTTTATGCATTTCAGTTTTTTTCCTATATGTTTTTACATGACACAAGTTCGTTGGGACATGTCTTTTTTAACATGTTCGCTGTTTTTATGTTTGGACGTGTGTTAGAAAATGTTTGGGGGCCTAAACGGTTTTTGCTGTTCTATATAATCACGGGTCTTGGAGCTGCCGTTGTTCAGGAAGCTGTCTGGTTTTATAACCTGAAAGATCTGGTATTTGCTTCACAGGATTATGTAAACCTGAACGGTGTGGAGGTTATTCACAAAAATGAGTATCTGAATTACTTTATAACCATAGGAGCTTCCGGGTCTGTATTTGGTATTTTGCTTGCATTCGGGATGCTGTTCCCCAATGTGCCTCTTTATTTAATGTTTATTCCTGTTCCTATTAAAGCAAAGTATTTCGTTGTCTTTTATGGACTAGCCGAATTATTCATGGGTGTGGCAAATTTTGGAGGAGACAATGTTGCTCATTTTGCTCATTTGGGTGGAATGCTTTTTGGTTACTTCATGATTCGTTACTGGAGAAAGAAAGACAATGACAATGGACGATTTTATCTCTAAATTAAAGTATAATTTCAAGCAAGGGAATATCCTTTCGAAACTTATATATATAAATGTAGGGCTTTTTCTTATAATCAGGCTTTTTGCGTTGATTTGTACTCTTTTTTCAATAGATGGAGGAGGGCTGCTCTTGTTTCTTCAGGTGCCTTCTTCTCCGGAACTTCTTTTGTATCGTCCGTGGACACTGATTACGTATATGTTCACGCATTTTGATTTTTTGCATATTTTATTCAATATGCTTTGGCTATATTGGTTTGGTGGATTATTCCTTACTTTCTTTAGTGAACGTCAGCTGGGAGGTTTGTACCTGATTGGTGGTATAGCCGGAGCCTTATTGTATATTGTTTCCTATAATCTTTTTCCCTATTTTAGTGAAGCGGCTGCATATAGTACGCTAATGGGAGCTTCTGCTTCGGTAATGGCCATTGTATTTGCAGTCTCTTTCTACAAGAAGGATATGGAAATCTCTCTCTTTATCATTGGGAGAATCAAATTGATCTATTTGGCTTTATTTACTTTCGTGGTTGATTTGCTGGCTATCACCTCAGACAATGCAGGTGGTCATATCGCTCATATCGGGGGAGCATTAGTAGGAATAGTATATGCCCTGCAGATAGTAAAAGGGAAAGACCTTACAGTCCCATTGAACCGAATCATTGATTTCTTTGTTAATATAAGCCGACGCAAGCCTAAAATGAAAGTTACGCACCGTCGTACAGAAAATGACAGGGATTATAATGCAAGAAAGCAAAGCGAACAGGTGGTAATAGATGCGATACTGGATAAGCTAAAACGCTCAGGGTACGAAAGTCTTTCTGAAAGTGAGAAAAAACAGTTGTTTGATGCAAGTAAAAAATAACCGGGTAGGATGAAAACTTTCAAGTTGTTATTACATGTCCTTTTTGCAATAGGCCACGTTCTGGTTGTGTTGTTGTTCCTGGTGTCGGCTTTTTCTGACCGGATTTCACCAGAAAAGCATCTTATGTTTTCTTATATCGGACTTGCATTTCCTGTATTCATGTTTGCTAATTTTTTATTTATACTTTATTGGCTGATTATTTCTAAATGGAAAACTGCCCTTGTTGGGGTTGTCGCTTTTATAATAGCCTGGGGGCCTGTTACCTCTTATCTGCCTTTTCATAGCATGAGCGTTCCAGTACCTGAGGAGTCTTTGAAAGTGTTGACGTACAATGTGATGGGATTTGCTTATAAAAACCATACAGCCGATTCCCCGAACCGTATTGTTGAATATATTGCAGACTCTGGAGCCGATATCGTTTGTATACAGGAATATTCTGTAAGTAAAGGAGGCAATAATCTAACGGCGAAAAGATTAAACCGTGCATTCAAAATGTATCCATTCCGTTCGGTAATAGAACTAAACTCCAACAAGTATCAGAGTGTTGGATTAGCCATATTTTCAAAATATCCTATCGAACATAGTCGCCGAATTAAATATAAAAGCGCGTTCAATGGTTCAGCCATGCACGAAATCAATATCAAGGGCAAAAAAATTACGTTAGTAAATAACCACCTCGAATCGTTTAAACTTACGATGGAAGACAGGTCTAAATATTCACAGATAATTGGAAATTTAGGTTCTGAGGCCTTGGTCGAACTAAAAGGAACTTTGCAACAAAAGTTGGGAACAGCCTTTCAGATAAGGGCAGGTCAGGCCGAAAGCGTAGCTAAAGAAGTAAAAGAGGCTAACGGAGAGTATGTTCTGGTGTGCGGAGATTTTAATGATACTCCTATATCTTATGCCCACCGTACAATTCAGGGAGACCTTATTGATGCTTTCTCGGAATCGGGAAGGGGATTAGGAATCAGCTATAACCAAAATAAGTTCTGGTTTCGTATTGATAACATCCTTCATTCCTCCAATATAAAGTCTTACCGCTGTACGGTGGACAAAGTTCGTTATTCCGACCATTATCCGATGTGGTGTTATATAACGTTTGAATAGTTTATTATTTAATTTGCAGCATCAAAAACATCTGCAAATAGTGATTCAGCAAAGAAATAGGTTGCGTTGCAAAATAATAACGGGTCTTTGATTTCCGTAACTTTGTTCCCTTTTCCATTTCCGATAATTACATCTTCTGCCGGGTACGATTTCAGCTTTTTCTCATCTTCCGGATTGTATTGATAGGTGATGTCGGATAATTCAATCGTGTATCCCCCGTCTTTACAGTTAATTCTCATTTTGTATTTGAGAATGGTTTTATCCGTATCATTTAGCAGCAATTCTACTTTTGATCCAATAAAAATAGTCCCCTTGTTTTTATTGGCCGAAACACTCGAGATAAAAACATCTTTCCCATAGTTGTCTTTCGCCCATTTATGAATGGAATTGAAAAGATCGGTTTGGCTCGCTTCTTTTATCTCTATCTCATCACTATAGCAAACCTTACTGTTTTTAGTAGGCGCACACGATTCTACTGTCCCTTTGTGCCCCTGAGCAAGAACAAGTAACGGAAGCATCGCAAAAAGGAATAAAATTATTTTTTTCATATGCTGTTTGTTATTTAATCCATACATTTAAGATTTCGCCAAGAAGTACCTTGCTACCTTCAAGAGAGTTTTCTTTGGAAGAAATTGCCTGTAAAGTGGAAATTTTCCTACATTCAATAATCATCCAGGCTTCAGAAAAAGCCTTGCTCCCTTCGGGTGTAGTGAGTAGTGTTAGTCCGGATTTATTTACTTTATCCGAATCTTTCAACCGGTTTTCTTTGTTTCTCTCCAGTACATCCCTGTATGCTTCCGTGTAGAAAGAAAGGGTGTAGGTAGATGATGTTTCCAAAACACTGGAGATGTTGTTTCCAAACTCGGTTAAACAAAATGCAACAGGTTTATTTATTGCATAACCTAAACCACCCCAGCTTGTTGTAGCAAAATCTGTCTCCTGGTCATTTTTTGCAGTAATCATCATCAGATCATTTTGTATCATTTTGATGATATTTCCCGGAATTTTGTCGGGAGCAATCTTTTTGTATCCCTCAAGAGAGCTGCTGGTAGTCGTTGCAGGTTCGGAAGAAACAGAAGCCTTAACTTCTGCCACAGACACAGGCGCAGTAACAACTGTAGCAGGAGAAACTGGAATGCTTTGTGTTAAGGCAGATGCAGAAGCAGATACAGAAGCAGATACGCGTTCGTTTATTTTGTTAGTCACCTGATTAAACAGTTTGTCAGCAAGATCAATCGTTTTTGTTCTGAATTTACCCGGAACTCTTAAGAGCTTGTTATTCTTTAGAGCGGCTCTATCAGTAATCCATTCTTCAGCACTGTATTTTTCCGGTTCTTTTTGATAGGAAACATTGTATTCGTAACGTATGCCGCTCATTTGTATTTCGCAACTCTGATTCTGACAAACGATCCGCATAAGATAGTTTATCTGAGAACGGTCCAGCGAAAGAGCCGAACTGCTAAATACCAGGTATTCATTGCCAACACAAGCGATAGCGCCTTCTTCGGAATTCTGATAAACAACCCTGTTTTTTTCTCCGTTATAGTAATTTGCAGACCAGTCTGATAGAATTTCATAGAGCTGCTCCTTCGAGAGTGAAGGGGCCTTAATTATTTTTGAAAAGACAACCTTCCCATCCACTTCCGGGACAGCCCCACTCAGGTATCGCACATCATTTTGTGCAAACAACACGGCTGGCATCATAATAAAGAAGAAAAATAGACGTTTCATTTTGTAATAGATTAATTTTTGAGGCAAACCTACTTAAAAAACTTCGATTATTATGTAATCAGCTTTAAAAATTAGGATATCTTTCATTTTTTTCATCCTCGACTTTTTAACTAAGAAGAGGCGTCTTCATAGGAAGTTAAAGGATTGGTGATTATCCCTTCTTGTTCGTTTTTTATAATTAGCTTTCATTTTTTACGATAGTGAAGGAATACTTTGTCAATAAAACTGGCTAATTTTGAATTTGTAAGCCTATTTGTCTTTCAAATAAACAGGAAGCGGTGTAAATTATTAATTGATTTACTCGCAGTCATTGAAAAAAAAGCATATATTTGCAGCCTGTGAAAAAATCGAAATATATAATGTAATAACATAAAAATAAGATTCAAATGCAAAACAAAGGATTTGTAAAGGTCTTCTCAGTGTTACTTACTCTGGTTTGTTTATTCTATCTGTCGTTCTCTTTTGTGACCAGATATTATTCAAGCAAAGCAGTTGAGTATGCAGCCGGAGACCCGACAAAAGAGAGTCAGTTTATTGACTCGCTTTCTACTCAGAAGGTATGGCTGGGCTATACCCTTAAGCAGTGTCGTGAGATGGAAATTAGTTTAGGTCTCGACTTAAAAGGGGGGATGAACGTAGTTTTGGAACTGAACGTAGCTGATGTGCTTCGCTCTTTATCAAACAAAAATACGGACGAAAACTTCAATAAGGCGCTGGATTTGGCTTATGCCCGTCAGAGTACCAGTCAGAAAGACTTTATCGATCTTTTTGCCGAAGAGTACAAGAAGCTTGATCCAGGTGCAAGACTTTCAGCTATTTTCAGTACATTTGAATTAAAAGATAAAATTACACCTCAAAGCTCGGATGCACAGGTAGTTTCTGTAATCAGAGAAGAGCTTAAGAGTGCGATTGATAACTCTTTCAATGTGCTTCGTACACGTATTGACCGTTTTGGTGTTGTTTCTCCTAACATTCAGCGTCTTGAAACTGCTGGTCGTATTTTGGTGGAACTTCCAGGTGTAAAAGAACCGGAACGTGTTCGTAAATTACTGCAGGGTAGTGCAAATCTTGAATTCTGGGAAACATACGATTTGCAGGAAGTTTATCAGCAACTTGTTGCTGTTGATAATGTTTTGGCAAAAATAAACCTTACTGAAATTGATTCGGAAGCAACCGAAGTTGCTGTTGATACTACTGCAGCTGTTGTTGCCGATTCTACTTCTACCGAAGATTTGACTGCATCAGCAGACACTGTAGGTGTAGACTCTTTGCTTGCAAAGATCGAACAAAAACAACCTGAGACTCAGGCTTCACAATCTAAAGAAGAATTTGCAAAACAACATCCTTTGTTCGCTTTGCTACAGATCAATCAATACAACGGTCAGCTTGCTGGTGGTCCGGTTGTTGGTGTAGCCAATGTGAACGACATGGCTAAGATTGACCAATATCTGAACCTGAAACAGGTTAAAGATGTTTTGCCTAGAAACCTTTCTTTAAAGTGGGGTGTTAAAGCTATTGATGAAAAGGAACAATTCTATCAGTTATACGCTATAAAGGTTACAAACCGCGATGGTAGTCCTGCACTGGGTGGCGATGTAGTAACAGATGCCCGCGATGACTTCAATCAACAGGGAGGTCGTACAGCATCAGAAGTAAGTATGTCGATGAATGCTGAAGGAGCAAAAGCATGGGCACGTCTTACTAAAGAAAACATTGGCAAATCAGTTGCAATCATTCTTGACGATATGGTGTATTCAGCACCACGTGTTAACGATGAAATAACCGGAGGCCGTTCTTCTATTTCCGGAGACTTTACTCCCGAAGAAGCAAAGGATCTTGCGAATGTATTGAAGTCTGGTAAAATGGCCGCTTCTGTACAGATTGTTCAGGAAGATGTTGTCGGACCTTCTTTAGGTCAGGAAGCTATTACAGCAGGTATCGTTTCATTTGCTATTGCATTGGTATTACTTATGTTCTACATGTGCGCTGCTTATGGATTAATTCCCGGACTGATTGCAAATGGAGCTTTGGTGATTAATATATTCTTTACAATGGGTATCTTGGCATCGTTCCAGGCTGTATTGACTTTGTCGGGTATTGCCGGTATGGTTCTTACACTGGGTATGGCTGTGGATGCCAACGTATTGATTTATGAGCGTACAAAAGAAGAACTTCGTTCGGGTAAGAATCTTAAGAAAGCACTTGATGATGGTTATAAGAATGCCTTCTCTGCGATCTTTGACTCAAACCTTACAACAATTATCACCGGTATTGTATTGTTCTATTTTGGAACAGGTCCTATCCGTGGATTTGCAACAACATTGATTATTGGTTTGGTTGCGTCGTTCTTGACCGCTGTTTTCCTGACACGTATTGTTTATGAAGCTTTGATAGCAAAAGAAAAAATCAAAGAACTTCCTTTTACAACTTCATTTACAAAAGATTTACTTGTAAATCCTACTGTTAATTTCCTTGGAAAACGTAAAATAGGTTATTTAATTCCTTTTGCATTAATCGTGTTGGGCAGTATTTCAATGGCTACCATCGGATTGAATAATGGTATCGACTTTACAGGTGGTCGTAATTACATTGTTCGCTTTGATCAGCCGGTTCAGACCGAAAACGTTCGTAATATGTTAGGAGCTCAGTTAGACGGAGCAGTAAGTGTAATCACTATTGGTTCATCAGATCAGGTTCGTATTTCAACCAACTATAAGATTACGGATTCAAGTCCAACGATCGACCGCGAAATTGAAAGCAAATTGTTTGAAGGTTTGAAACCTCTTCTAAAAGAAGGAACAACCATTGATCAGTTTGTAGACAGCAATATTCAAAGCTCGCAGAAAGTAGGTCCGAGTATGGCAGACGATATAAAGAACAGTGCTTATCTGGCTGTATTATTTGCTATGATCTGTATGGCTGCTTACATTTTGCTTCGATTCAGAGATGTTGCATTCTCAGCCGGTGCGTTTGCTTCGGTTGCCGTAACTACATTCTGTATCATTGCGATTTACACATTGCTATGGAAGGTTATGCCGTTCTCAATGGAAGTAGACCAGACATTTATTGCAGCTATTCTGACTATCATTGGTTACTCAATTAATGATACCGTAGTAGTATTTGACCGTATTCGTGAAACGATCGGACTGTATCCGAAACGTGATCGTTACCAGGTTATCAATGATGCCTTGAATTCTACTTTGTCTCGTACATTGAATACATCGTTGACAACGTTTGTTGTTGTTCTTTGTATCTTTATTCTTGGTGGAAATACAATTCGTAGCTTTACGTTCGCAATTGCATTAGGTGTTATTGTTGGAACTTATTCTACTTTGTTCGTTGCAACTCCGATTGCTTACGAAATTCAGAAGAGAAGCATTGCTAAGAAAGCTGCCAAAGATGCTGCTAAGTAAGTAGAACTTACATAAAATATAAAGGGTTGCTCCACAATGGAGCAACCCTTTTTTATTTTATAATTCTAAACTAAATCTGAATCTTATTTTTTAGAAACCTCAACTCGTTTTGTTGGAGCTAAATTTTCGTTTCTGTGTTGAAGCTGTACAACCATGTTTTCGGCCAGATGGCGGAAAGCAATTCCGGTTAATGACTCTGTCTCCAGAGCTACAGGAGTTCCGTTGTCTCCTCCCTCACAAATGCTCTGTACGATTGGAATCTGTCCAAGGAGCGGAATCGATAGTTCTTCTGCCAGTTTTTTGCAACCCTCTTTCCCAAACAGGTAGTATTTGTTTTCCGGCAGCTCGGCAGGAGTAAACCAAGCCATGTTTTCAATTAATCCAAGCACCGGAACATCAATCTTCTCCCCCATAAACATACTGATCCCTTTTCTTGCGTCGGCCAGGGCAACTTCCTGAGGCGTACTGACAACAATCGCACCGGTGATAGCCAACGTTTGAACAAGTGTAAGATGGATATCGCTGGTTCCTGGAGGAAGGTCAAGCAGGAAGAAATCAAGCTCTCCCCAGTTTGCATCGGCAATCAGCTGTTTTAAGGCGTTACTGGCCATACTTCCCCTCCAGAGGATCGCATCTTCCTTGCTTACAAAGAAACCAATGGAAAGAAGCTTTACCCCGTATTTCTCGATAGGTTTGATGAGTTCGCGATCGCCTACAGTTTCCATATAAGGACGCGAATCTTCCACGTTAAACATTTTAGGCATTGAAGGACCAAATATATCGGCATCAAGCAATCCTACTTTATAACCAAGTTGAGCCAAAGCAACAGCCAGGTTGGCGGCAACGGTACTTTTACCGACTCCTCCCTTTCCGGAAGAGACGGCAATGATATTTTTAACCTGAGGAAGAAGTTTATCCGGCTCAGGTCGGGCTGCTTGTTTTGTCTTAACCTGGATATTACCTTTAATCTCCACCTCAGCACCTACATAGGTATTGATAGCCGTTTCTGCAGCTTTCACTACCGAGCGGATAAATGGATCATTCGGCTTTTCAAAAAGCAGGGAGAAGGTAACCTTATTCCCATCAATACGGATATCGTCTTCCACCATTCCGGAAGAAACGAGATCCTTATTAGTACCAGGATAACGCACTTTGGCGAGCGCATCCATAATAAGTTTTGGATATATAGCCATTTGCTGTTATAATTATGTTAGTATTTATTTTCCGGAAGCCAGTGCACTACGTTTACTTCTGTTAAAACTCCGGTATGGATCTAATTCAATCTCCACATCCGGTTCAGTCAACACGTTCCTCTCTTCACAAACAAATTTAATATACTTGATGTTCAAACCCCTGTCCAGCCATTGTTGTTCGTAATAGGTCCGGATGCCCAGAATATCGTCGGCCAGTCCCGAGTTATACAGATCGTCTGTACAGCAAAGCACCGGATAGGCATTCGCTTTTGCCATTTCGCACGTATAGTTGAACATGAAATTACTATCCGTTTTCAGATGAACAATACCATCCCCGGATAAGATCTCACGGTACAATTTCATGAAGCGGGTAGACGTTAAACGTTTGGTAACCTTCTTCATTTGAGGATCAGGAAAGGTAATCCAAATTTCGGAGACTTCATTTTCCGCGAAGAAGTGCGAAATTAACTCGATATGAGTACGAAGGAAAGCAACATTAGTCATCCCCTGTTCCATGGATTCTTTTGCTCCGCTCCACATTCGCGCCCCTTTGATATCAATTCCTATGAAGTTTTTGTCCGGAAATAGTTTTCCCAAACCAACGGTATATTCACCTTTTCCACATCCCAGCTCGAGAACGATCGGGTTGTTGTTTTTAAAAAAAGATTCATTCCAGTGTCCTTTCAGATCAAATCCTTTCTCCTGTAAGGTAGCAAAGGGGAACTGGAAGACGTGCGGGTAAACCGCCATATCGTCAAATTTTGCTAATTTATTCTTTCCCATGCTGCAAAGATACTACATTATTTCTTTACCTAACTTGCTCTTTATCCGCTATAAAAACGATTAAAAACGAAAAACATCTATCATCTATCACTTTCCGGCCTTAATCCGTTGATCGATAATGATTAACCGGGTGACAGATGCCTTTTTTCATCTGACACCAATCTTTCATCTGTCACCCCGGCAGTAAGCGACCGGATAAGAGTCGCAGGAGTGTAACCTACATAGCACATTTCGCTAACTATTAGTTAGCGCCCATCCAACGATGAAGTAACGCAAAGACTATAGTAAACTAAGGCAAACACTATAGGCATCTATTCGTTTGCCATATGTCAAACGCAAAGTCAACAGTTGGATACCTTGCGTTTGACAATTGACAAACGCAAGGTATCCATATGCCAAACGAATACTTGTTCGTACTCAAAGAAACAAAAGACTATAGGGAGACAGCTACTTTCCTGGTTATTAGCGGGTAATGACCAGAATCAAACCGACACGAAATGAATGTGTTGAGTAGAATAATCAGAGAGGATGGGCATAAAAAAAGAGAAGACCTTAAAAAGATCTTCTCTGCTTGCTCTCCCTCTTGGACTTGAACCAAGGACCCTCTGATTAACAGTCAGATGCTCTAACCAACTGAGCTAAGGAAGAAAATAAAATGTCGTTAAAATCGTTGCTCTCCCTCTTGGACTTGAACCAAGGACCCTCTGATTAACAGTCAGATGCTCTAACCAACTGAGCTAAGGAAGAATAATAAGAAATATCGTTAAGATCGCTGCTCTCCCTCTTGGACTTGAACCAAGGACCCTCTGATTAACAGTCAGATGCTCTAACCAACTGAGCTAAGGAAGAATTATTTAACACTTGTAAGAAGTAGTTGCCTTTTCTTAAAATGCAGTGCAAAAGTAAGTCTTGTTTTCGAAATATGCAATATATTTGCAGAAAAAATAAAGAAAAATGAGAACTATAGGTTTGGGAAATGCATTGGTTGATGTGGTTTTAAGAGTAAAGGACGACATTGTGCTATCGGAAATTGGCATTGCTAAAGGGGCTATGGAGCTGATAGACAAAGATCAAATGATTCGTTTGCGCTCGGCCAGCCATGACTTTTCACGGACTGTTTCTCCTGGTGGTTCTGTTTGCAATACGATACGGGCAATGGCAAATCTGGGTGCTTCGGTTGGTTATATTGGCAAAATTGGCTCGGACGATCTGGCAAATGACTACGAGTTGGCCCTTAATCAGGCTGGTGTTGATCCCAATTTTGTGAAAGTAGATGGTATCTCCGGAAGTTGTACCGTTTTTGTAACCCCTGATGGCGAACGCACGATGGCTACATTTCTTGGTCCTGCCGCAACCTTGTGTCCGGAAGAGTTGAATCCGGAAGTAATCCGTAACTACGACTGCATCTATATTGAAGGCTATCTTATCGTGAACGAACCTTTGTTTAGGGGCGTCTTACTGCTTGCCAAAGAAGCCGGACTAAAAATTGCGTTGGATTTATCAAGCTTTAATGTGGTGGAGGCAAATCTTGAATTATTAAAAGAGGTGATACCCGCCTATGTTGATATTCTTTTCTGCAATGAACAGGAAGCTGCCTCTTTTACAGGACTCTCAGCGTCGGAAGCGGTAGCCGAGCTATCCCAAATGGTAGATATAGCCGTGGTTACACTTGGTAAGCAAGGAGCTTTGGTAGGACATAATAGCGAAGTGGTTTCCGTTTCTGCCGAAACAGTTGATGCAATCGATACTACGGGCGCCGGAGATCATTTTGCCGCCGGATTTTTGTATGGGATAAGCCGTTCAGCTTCACTTGGATTAGCTGCCAAAATTGGGACTTTGCTGGCTGCACGGGTGGTTGAAGTATCCGGAGCATGTATCCCGGAGGATCAATGGGAACAAATAAAGTTAAAAGTAGCCGGCATTTTGGTATAATAATTCTAATATTGCATACATTTACAGAATGCTAAATAGTAAATAAGAGATAATCTATGAATAAGTTGTTTTCGAGTAATAAAGTTCTCTCTGGTTTGTTCCTTCTTTTATTGCTCCTGGCCCCTCAGACTGGAAGCGCACAAAAAGATAGCACAAAAACGGACAATCGGTTCGAATTAAGTAAGAACCTTGATGTATTCAATGCATTGGTTAAAGAAGTTGAGATGTTCTATGTCGATACTGTAGATGTGGAGAAAACGGTTCGTCGTGGAATTGATGCCATGCTTTCTGGTTTGGACCCGTATACGGAATATATTCCAGAACAGGAGATGGGAGATTTAAAATATATCACAACAGGTGAGTATGGCGGTATAGGTTCTTTTATCCGCGAACGTGAGGGGGGGGGAGTTTACATCATCGAACCTTTCGAAGGAATGCCTGCTGCGCTTGCCGGATTAAAGGCGGGCGACAAGTTGCTGGAGATCGATGGGATTGATGTATCCAAAATGACTTCCGATAAAGTGAGTGAATTATTGAAAGGTAAGCCAAACACCAAAATGACACTAAAGATTCAGCGACCCAACGAAAAGAAGCCTCGTGCACTGGAGTTAATCCGCAAACAGGTATTGGTAGATCAGGTTACCTATTATGGTGTGCGTAACGATAGTATCGGCTATATTTATTTGAAAGGATTTACGGATAAAAGCGCGCACGAAGTAAAAGCTGCTTTTGAGGATTTGAAGAAGAATCACAAAATAAAGTCGCTTGTATTAGATTTGCGGAATAACGGCGGAGGTTTGCTCGATAACGCTGTACAAATTGTCGGGATGTTTGTTCCCAAGGGAGAAGTCGTATTGTCTACAAAAGGTAAAATTAAGCAATGGGATCGTACATACCGTACGACCATTGAACCTATAGATACCGTAATGCCTATTGCGGTGCTTATTAACGGAGGTTCTGCCTCGGCTGCCGAGATTGTATCCGGAGCATTGCAAGACCTCGATCGTGCCATCCTGGTGGGTCAGCGCAGCTTTGGTAAAGGGTTAGTTCAGTCTACCCGTGAATTACCTTATAACGGGAACCTGAAAGTAACCATAGCTAAGTATTATATTCCCAGTGGCCGTTGTATTCAGGCAATCGATTACACGCATAAAAACGCTGACGGAAGTGCTGCCCGTATTCCTGATAGTCTTACAACGGTATTTAATACATCGAAAGGTCGCCTTGTTCGCGACGGTGGAGGCGTTCGTCCTGATTTCGAAGTAGAAGACACGAAAGTTCCTACTATCATGTTTTATCTGGTTTCGGATATGATTGCGTTCGACTTTGCCACCGAATGGGCGCAACGTCATCCTTCGATCGGACCGATTGAATCGTTTGAGCTAAGCGATGCCGATTACGAAGAATTCAAGAAGTTTGCCAGGGAGAAAAACTTTACATACGACCGCCAGAGTGAGAAGGTGCTTAAGAACCTGAAAGAGGTTGCCGGATTCGAAGGGTATATGGATGAATCGTCGGAAGAGTTCAAAGCCCTTGAAGCAAAACTTACTCCGAATCTGGACAGAGACCTGGATCGTTTTAAGGGTCAGATCTCCGAGCTTTTGGCATCAGAGATTGTAAAACGCTACTATTATCAGAAAGGCGAATTGATTCAGAGTCTTAAAAAGGACAAGGTGCTCGATAAAGCGCTCGAAGTATTGGGAAATACATCCCTTTATCAGTCCACGCTTTCTGTTCCTACAGCAGCGCTTTCTACTCTTGAAAAGTAATATGCAGAACAACTAATTCGGAGACGGTCCCGACCCGGTAGGGCGGACCGGCGCATCCGATTCCCGAGGAGACGTAAAACTGAGCGTCTCCTTTTTTATAATAGCCATACGGACATTCAAATATCAGTTTCATGATAAGCGGATAAGGCCAGAACTGTCCGTTGTGTGTATGACCAAACAAGCCTAAATCAATCCTGTTCATGGCCATTTCGGCAAAAGAATAAGGTTGATGGTCCAACACAATTACGGGTTTGTCTTTATCCAGGTTCTTCGTGAGCGTGTGCAGCGCTTTCCGTTTCTTGTTTACCAGATCGTCTCTCCCAACCAGATAGAAGCTGGAATCAGGCATAGCAACCGAATCACTCAAAAGAGTACCTCCTGTTTTCCGTAACCATTTCCGTTTTTCGTTAATGTTTGCCCTGTATTCGTGGTTACCCAGGACAATATAGGTTCCTAAAGGTGCCTTTAACTGCCGAAGCTCTTCCTCTGCTTTGTATTTTACGGCCATTCTGGATTCGTAATCCATTATGTCTCCCACCAGCACTACTATATCTGCTTTCTGCTCATTGGCTAATGTAACATATTTATGCACCAGCTCACGGTTAATTGTTTCGCCGATATGCAGGTCGCTCATCATAACGATAGTAAGGCTATCGCGGTTACTTCCCTTCTTTGGAAGCTTAATGTTTACATGTGTAACAACCGGATTGGTAACCGTGTGATAGGCATTGATCATCAGTCCTGTTACACCCACCACAATAACGAAGAACAGTATCAGTTTTGTTTTCGGATAATGCTTTTTTATCCACTTGGGAATAACAGGAATGTATCGGTTTGTAAACCTTATAAGCTCAAGAAGCAGCAAACTCATGGTAATATAAAGAGTAGCAATATACCAGGTATTACAAAATTGCATGATGGGGATAAATACATCATCCGGAAGCTCTTTACGAAAGAAAAACCCGGTAAGGTACGTGGCTATTTCAAGGATGAAAAACAACGTATAGGGAATTCTCCATTTCTTTGATGCCGGGATAGCCTGATATCCCCGTATAAAAATATATGGATTAAGTAACAGTTGACCAACTATAGCCTGAATAAAGACTTTCATCTGTACATCATTTATTTTGAGAGACCAGAACTATCCTTTAACGTGTAAAGGATATGTTAAATACAACCATTTCACTTTGTGTGCCGATACGGAAAGGAGGTCCCCAAAGCGATAATCCCGAAGATACATAGAGATGGGTATTTCCTCTTTTTTTGTAGCCGTGACTAAGCTCGAACATTCTATCCACAACCAGCGTCATAGGCCAAACCTGTCCGCTGTGCGTGTGACCGCTAAATTGCATATCGACGCCCGATTCTGCTGCTTTGTCTAAATTAAACGGTTGATGATCCAGTAAAATTACCGGAAATTCAGGATTTGTTTCAGCAACAAGCGAATCCAGAGAAAGACGTTTCCGGTTATGGGAATCGTCTCGTCCAACAAGCTGTAACCCGTTAGGGAGCGTTACAACGCTATCCTGAAGTAAAACCACAGGAGTTGTAGCGATGAAGTTCCGGCTATCTTCTATTCCACTTATATACTCATGATTTCCCGGAATCATATAGATGCCCAGCGGAGCATGTAACTTAGCCAGTTCTTCTTCCATCTTCTGTTCGCGAACCGGATGGATACTATTGTCGATCAAGTCGCCACCTATTAAAATAAGATCGGGTTTTTGATTGTTGATAAGCTCCACATACTCTTTTAATTGATCCTTGGATGTACCGTAACCCAAATGAATATCACTTACAGCCACCACCTTCACCGAGTGTTGATAACCCTTCAAAGGCTTGTTGATAACTATGTTGATAAAGTTGGTTTCAGGGTGTTGATAACGATAGTTTCCGTAAATTAAAACGCATATAATCACTATGGTAGCGTAGATAAAGCTGTATTTGATTTTTTCTCTGAAAAGATGGAGGATATCAACAACCAGTAAAATCATCACCATGTACATGGTAAAAACCAGCCACCCTGTTCCCACCAGGTGTAATCCATGCATAATAGAGTAGGGAACCGACACATTTCTCAAAAGAAATACCCCAAATACGGCAAAGGCCATTAGCCAGTAGGCACAAGTAATTACTACTTTCGCCCCTTTGTGTAAGGACGCTATAACCGGCCATCCCCGGAAGAAAATGTAAATGTTGCCAAGTACATATACGGCAAATATGATAATAAAGAAGATTGGCATCGCATCAGTTTTTTGCAAATATAACGAACCTCGCGCTAACCTGCAATAGCTTACATCAATGGGTTAATAAGTAATTTCGATGAGTTGGCTTAAATAAAACGAGATTATTTTCTTCAAAAGAAAAGGGGTACCTTGCGAGTACCCCTTTCCGTAAGTAGTATCTGTTATTTCTTTAAATCAGCGTCCATGGCTGCAGCCGCTTTACGACCATCTCCCATGGCAAGTATAACTGTTGCACCACCACGAACAATATCGCCTCCGGCATAGATATGGTTAACGGCAGATTGCATACTTTCCTGGTTTACCACAATAGTGCCCCATTTGGTAACTTCGAGCCCTTTGAAGGATTGCGGAATAAGCGGATTGGGCGAAACACCGATGCTAACGATCACCTCGTCCACTTCGATTGTCTCAATAGCTCCTTCGATGGGAACCGGACGGCGTCTGCCTGATGCGTCAGCCTCTCCCAATTCCATTTTCTGAAGAACCATATGGGTTACACATCCTTTTTCGTTTCCTTTGTATTCGAGCGGATTATGCAGTGTGAGGAATTCAATACCCTCTTCTTTGGCGTGTTTAACTTCCTCAATTCGCGCAGGCATCTCTTCTTCGCTGCGACGGTATACAATAATGGCACGGTCGGCACCCAAACGACGCGCAGTACGCACTGAGTCCATCGCCGTATTACCTCCGCCAATCACAGCAACCCGTTTCCCCATAAGTACGGGCGTATCCGATTCGGGATTGGCCGCATCCATTAAATTAACGCGGGTAAGGTATTCGTTGGACGACATTACGCCAATCAGGTTTTCGCCTGGTATATTCATAAAGTTAGGTAAACCAGCTCCACTGGCAATAAAGATGCCTTTAAAGCCATCTTCCTGCAGCTGTTCCTGACTAATCGTTTTACCAATAATGCAGTTCGTAATGAATTTTACGCCCATTTTGCTTAATACGTCAATTTCGACGTCCACAATTTTGTTTGGAAGACGGAATTCAGGAATACCATACTTAAGTACGCCTCCAATTTCATGAAGGGCCTCAAATACAGTAACATCGTAACCTCTTTGCGCCATATCACCGGCAAAAGAAAGACCTGCAGGTCCCGAACCGATAACAGCCACTTTGATTCCGTTCTTTTCGGGGATCGAGGGGACAGAAACCTGACCGCTTTCGCGTTCATAATCGGCTGCAAAACGTTCCAGGTAACCAATGGCAACGGCTTCTTTCTTTAACTTCTGGGTATAAATGCATTGGCTTTCGCATTGTTTTTCCTGAGGGCAAACACGACCGCATACTGCAGGCAGTGCACTGGTTTCCTTAAGAGTCTTGGCAGCTTCAAGGAAATCACCTTTTTCTATTTGTTTTACAAACGTTGGAATATTGATGCTAACCGGACAGCCGTTCATACAAGTAGGATTCGGACAATCCAAACAACGCTGTGCTTCCTGCATAGCTTGCTCGGCAGTTAAACCCAGATTTACTTCCTCTTTATTATGGCTGCGATATTCTGCATCAAGTTCATTCATATGAACCCGTGGAATATCTGTTCTTTCTTTATTTTTCTTGTTTTTTCTTAGCTCTTCTCTCCATTGCTCGGCACGGCGGGCAGCTATTAATTCTTCGGTAGTCATATGCTCTGCGCGTTTTTTTTATTTCTTATTCAGCCCATTATAAGCGCCCAGGCGCATTATCATTTCATCGAAATCAACCTGATGAGCATCGAACTCGGGTCCGTCTACACATACAAATTTAGTTTTACCGCCTACAGTAACACGACAAGCACCGCACATACCGGTTCCGTCTACCATAATTGTATTTAGGGATGCAACGGTCGGAATATTATATTTTTTAGTGAGCAAGGAAACAAACTTCATCATAATGGCCGGACCAATTGTTACGCAGAAATCAACCTTTTCGCGGTTGATAACTTCTTCGATTCCGTTGGTTACTAATCCTTTTTTTCCGGAAGTACCATCATCGGTCATTACAATTACTTCGTCCGAATTCGCCCTCATCTGCTCTTCCAGAATAACCAAATCTTTCGTTCTGGCAGCTAAAACCACGATAACCCGGTTGCCTGCTTTATGCATTGCTTCTACAATAGGCAGAAGCGGGGCACAACCTACGCCACCACCTGCGCAAACAACAGTACCTACTTTTTCGATGTGTGTTGCTTGTCCCAGTGGTCCAACTAAATCGGTAATGTAATCCCCTTCGTTCAGTTCGCATAGTTTGCGTGAAGATTCGCCTACCGTTTGAATTACCAGAGTGATTGTACCCTTTACGGTGTCTGCTGCAGCGATGGTAAGAGGAATACGTTCTCCCGTTTTTCCCACTTTGACAATCACAAAGTGACCTGCCTTACGTGAGCGTGCGATAAGCGGAGCCTCAACTTCCAGCTTAACTACGTTTGCAGAAAAATGTTCTTTACTTACAATTTTGTTCATTAAGAATGTTCTTATTGATAGTCTGTGTTAATATGTTTTTGGCAAAAGTACGCAATAAATGCATATCTGATAGTTATATGCTTAAAAAAATGACATTATTCAAACAATCCTTCATCTCTTACAAACATAAGGATAGCCGAATGAGGCACAATCAGATACGTCTCGTTGTCGAATAGAATTTCGTAAGCCGAACTCTGTAAATAAACGGCCAGATCGCCTTCGTGAGCCTGAAGTGGAAGATAATGCACTCCTTCTCCTTTTTTCTTTTCCCAGATTTCATGTTCTTCTGTTTGTGAAGGCAGAGGATACCCGGGTCCGGCTTTAATTATGTATCCGCTTTGGATCTTTTCGCCCTGTTGAACGGAAGGAGGCAGGTATAAACCCGTTTTAGTCTGACTTTGCGGATTCTTAGGCTTAATAAGCACTTTGTCGCCTACCATGAATAACTTGGCTAAATCTTTCGGATCTATAGATAATTGCATATATGTATATGATTTTCTTATTACTGATTGCAAAGATACAGGTACTAATGGAATAAAGCAATCCGTAACATGAAAAAGGAAACAGTTGATTTCCTGAACTTTTAAAGAAGTGTTTGCTTTTTGAATTTTTTAATCTGATGCCACAAGAACATCCAAGCCGTTACGGCAGCCAGCAGATCAGACAATGGGGCTGCAAGCCATACCCCGTCTAATCCGAAATAATCCGGCAGGATAAGTATGGCAGGAATTAGAAACAAACATTGTCTGCTTAAACTCTGGACCATCGATTTCCATGCAATTCCAATGCTTTGAAAAAATTGCGCAATTACAACCTGTGAGCCTACGACCAAAAAGGCCATGAGAGAAAGTCGCAACGCATTGGCCGATATGGAAAGCATAAGAGGATCGTTGGTAAAAGCGCGGACTACGAGGTCGGGGAAGAACCAGCTACAGATAAATCCAACTCCTGTCGCTACAGTAGCTATACGAATTACCAACCAGAGCGTTTCCATCACCCGGTGAATATTCCCGGCTCCGTAGTTAAACCCTACAATAGGTTGCATTCCTTGCGATAGCCCTAAAATGAACATAACAAGGAGCATGGCAAAGCTCGTAATAATCCCGTTGGCACCAACGGCATAGTCACCGCCATAGTTTTTTAGCGCGTTAATCATCAGAACATTAACCATGCTTCCGGCAAGCTGCATGGCAAAAGGAGACATCCCGATGCTAACGATTGCAATGACAATTTTAGGCTTAAGGGTAAAATACTTCCGGTGAAAACGGACAATACTATCCTTTTGAATAAAATGGTGCATTACGAATGCGGCGCTTACAGCCATGGAAATAATTGTAGCGATTGCCGCACCCCGGATACCCATATTTAATCCGAATATAAATACAGGGTCGAGAATTACATTTGTAAATGCTCCGATAAGCATGGTAATCATCGCCTTACGAGGATATCCCGATGCCCTCATTACCGCATTGTAACTAAAGCTCAGTCCGGCCAGAATATTTCCGGGAACTGTGATGTAGAGATACTCCTCGGCATAAGGAATTGTCTGCTCACTTCCGCCGAACCAAATCAAGAGCTCTTTCATGAAAACAAGCGAAACGGTGATCGTAATCACGCTTAGAATAAGCGTTAGAATGAGGGCATTTCCCAGCACATTCTCCGCTACATCGTTCTCTTTTTTCCCCAGGTGGATAGAAACCCGTGCAGCAGTACCTGCACCAACCAACATGCCGAATGCTTGCAAAAAAAGAAGGATGGGGAAGGTGAGGGCTAATCCTGAAAGAGCCATCGCACCCACACCCTGTCCGATATAGATTCGGTCGACGACACTGTACAGCGCATTTACCATTGTACCAACTACCGCCGGTATTGCATAATGCAACAGCAGGCGGGGAATCTTTTCGTTAGCAAGCTGGTATGTTATTTTATGGTCCATGCTATCATCGTTTCGTTTGAATAATCTGTTATATCATCCCGAGCATTTCGGCTATACTGCCAGCTGTTATCGTTTCTCCCGTAGGTAACCCGATCCGGATGGTATGTCTGTCAATACATCGTATAGTAAGACAACCAGGTTGGGGAGCTACCGGACGATATCCGTTCCGGATCAATGCATTTCCGGCCCAATAGGCTGTAAGCATTTCACCTTCAATACCAACAGGAACTGCGGCAGCCTGTACCTGAAGTTTCCCTGTTGTTACATCGAAAGTGATTTCTTCCTTTTCGAAGAACGATGAAAAATCTCCGGATAGAATAAGATCCTCGGGCGTTCCGCAAATCATTGACTGTCCTTTGGCCTGCAACCAGATGCAATCGCCCATCTGAATAGCTAGTTCGAGATCGTGGGTAGAAAGCAAAATGGCTTTATTCTGTTCTTTCGCCAGTTTGCGCAACAAGACCATGGTTTCTATCCGGCTGGTAACATCGAGAAACGCAGTGGGTTCGTCGAGGAGGATTATCGGACACTGCTGCGCAAGAGCTTTTGCAATCATGGCCTTCTGACGTTCGCCGTCACTCAGCTCGGATACGTAGTTTTTTGCTTTATGAGCAATCCCGGCAGCTTCCAGCGATTGTTTTATAATCGCATGGTCTGTTTTTTTAAGCTGACCAAAGAATCCCGTATAGGGATGGCGTCCAAGAGATACCAGTTCGTATACGGTAATCCCTCCCGCATTGGTTTTTTCTGTAAGAACAACTCCAACAGTAAGAGAGAAAAGCCGCTGCGAATAATCGGTCAGCGGTTTACCTTGCAAATGAATACTTCCGCCTAACGGCTTCTGGAAACCACAAAGCGTTCTCAAAAGAGTAGATTTCCCCGCACCGTTTAATCCCAGAAGACAAGTTACCTCCCCTGGTCTCAGCATCAGTCGCAGACCTTCATTTACGAGGTTATTTTTTCCACCTTTCAGCGAGTAGCCGATTCGTAAATCAAATGTTTCTATGGCAGGAATAGGATTCATCGGCTCTTAGTTAAAGTATTGAATATTCTTTCGGTTCATAATTACATAAATGATTACCGGAGCGCCTATTAATGGGGTTACTGCATTGAGAGGTAATATTCCGCTACCTCCGGGAAGTACCATCAGAATATTACATAATAAAGCAATGCATCCACCTGTCAGCAATGTTACCGGTAAAAGTAATTTATGATTAGACGATCCAAGCATTAGTCTTGCAATATGCGGAACCGCAAGTCCGATAAATGATATCGGACCACAAAACGCAGTGGTCGTAGCGGTTAATATTCCCGTACATATAAGAATCAGCGCCCGCGTACGTTTCACCTTGATTCCCAGATTCGCGGCATACATCTCACCCAGAAGCAGTGCATTGAGCGGTTTAATAAGCAAAATGGCTAAAAATAAACCAAGGAGGGTACACGTTGTGAAAAAGGGTAGCTGTTTTAAAGATACACCCGAGAAATCGCCCATACCCCACATTACGAAAGCATGAACTTTATCGGAAGAGGCGTAGTAGTTTAAAATAGAAATAAGTGAAGAGGCCATATAGCCGACCATAATTCCTATAATGAGTAACATTACGTTACTCTTAACCTTCGTGGAAAAGTATATAATGATGCCAAGAATAAGGCATGCACCGGTAAATGCTGCCACTACGATAGCCAGATATCCGCTCATGGGCAGCGAACTAACCATACTGAGGGATCCTCCGAAATAAAGCATAACGGCTGCAACCCCTAAGTTTGCGCCATCACTTATTCCCAATATGGAAGGACCGGCCAATGGATTTTTGAATAAGGTTTGCAAAAGCAGACCACTTACTGCCAGCGATGATCCTGCGAGGACAGCAGTTACCGATTGAGGTAACCTGGCATGCAGGACAATTTGCTTCCATGATTCTCTGCCTATTTCATTCCCGAGCAAAATATCGGCCACGGCATCCAATGGGATAGTAACCGATCCGTAGGCCAGACTCCCTGCAAATAGGAATATAAGGCAACCTGTTAGCCAAAAATAAATGTGATTGAATTGCTTGTTCATTTTGCAAAGGTATAAATATGTTGTAAACAGCCTTAATCTGTTTACCAGAATCTCTGCACTTCCTGTATATATTCTAAAGTTTCCAAATTATAGATTATTGAGCAATATTCCTTAAAATATGTTTTTATTGTGTTTGTATCAAGGTTCATATTAAATAAAACGATTGTTATAGTCCGGCTTTGTTGCTATTATTCCTTTTGCATAAAAACAGGATATTATGTAAAAATATACCTGTTGGCGGAATTAATTTAGTGCATACTTAATTCTGCCAATGGGCTTGTCGTTAATGAAGTTTACGTATTGCAGAATGGTAAGTGCACTAATTTTGCCAATGATTCTGGCAAACAAACCATTCG
>Ga0074193_1000184_pt1 | contig 116310 bp, 112 predicted proteins | sample EPASupsiteHSE605_FD_64523 | JGI IMG/M metagenome (GOLD analysis project Ga0074193, IMG submission 64523) | Bioremediated contaminated groundwater from EPA Superfund site, New Mexico - Sample HSE6-05 | ecosystem: Environmental > Aquatic > Deep subsurface > Groundwater > Contaminated ... | reverse complement strand
CTTTAGTTACGAAGCTACTCCACGATGCATCACTAATAGCCTGAGCTAAACAGTGGTTTTTTACCATACCTTTAACGTTAAGATTTTCCAGAGATATTGCTTGGTTTTCGCTTATCAATCTAAAAGAGAGTTTGTTCTGGAAATCGTTACGTTGGTTGGTAACTTTTTCGTGGAGCTTTGCAAGTCTAATTATGGCTTTTCTTCTACGGTTAGAGCCCTTTACTTTTCGACTTACTTGCTTCTGTAGTACTTTGAGTGTCTGTAAAGATATTTTTAAATACTTAGGATTTTCAACTTTTTCACCATTAGAGAGCACGGCAAAATCCGTTATACCAACATCTAATCCTATGGTTGTGGCTTCTGTGAACTTTTGTTTCGCAGGAGCTTCCTTGTTATCTTCCACAAGGATACTGATGTAGTACTTACCAGTACATGATTTTGAAAGTGTGGCAACTTTCAGTATACCTTCAAATTGCCTGTGTATAACTGCTTTAACTTTACCTATCTTTGGTAGCTTGATGATTTCGCTATCAAAATCAACAGTATAATGTTGTGGAATAGGGAACGACTGAATAGGGTTCTTTTTCGACTTGAAATTAGGAAATCCTGTCTTTTCTCTGAAAAACTTCGTGAAAGCAGATTCAAGATTCCTAGTCATTCCCTGTAATGATTGAGAGTTTACCTCAGTTAACCACGGTTTCTCTTCTTTCAGTATAGTTATCTTCTTGTTTAAGTCAAACTGAGAGATGGAATGATTGGTCTGTTCATAGGTTTTAATCTTCTCCGCTAAAGCCCAATTATAGACAAACCTACAGCTACCGATGTGTTTTTCAATTGATGTTTTTTGTTCTGCTGTAGGATATAGTCTGAATTTATAGACTTTTAACATAGTAATGATTACATACTTACAAATATATATACTTGTCTGTAAATATGGAATACGAGATACGTAACCATAGGGAATGTTAGTAAAGAAGCAGCCGAATATTATATACGGAATCAGGTTGAAGTTGACGCTTATATCCCCTGAGCTAAAGACTCAGGGATTTTACGCTTCTTCACATAAACTTAAAGTTCACGCATCTGCAGATAAGTCCCCTGAGGAATTAACTTTTTTTCAAATTAGAAAATCGATATTGATAAAAAGAAAAAAGTTAAAAAAGAAAAAAGTTAGAAAAGAAAAAGGACACGACCAAAAAAGGATAAAAAGAAAAAGGAGAGAGAAAAGTTAGAAAAAGCTATGAACAGAACTGATTTTTCAGTTCTGTCTTTTTCCGTGTATACAAAAGAATTTAAGGTACTGGAACCTGACTTTTTACGCAGGGATTAAAAAATTCAGGGCAGTAGAGAACAAAGTTTCACGGATAAGGTTTTTCAGACTCTTTCTTCTTAATCTTCAGGGTTCATAATCTCTGCAAAACATGTGCAACAGACATACTTATCATCAAGGCACGTTTCTTTAAAGTCCATCCTGGGACCACCCGGCTTTGTGGTTGCTTCCCTGAATACATAGAATTTCTCGTTAAATTCAATCGGCTGGCCACATCTTGAACATACGAAGGGTGGATTCTCAACCGAATCAATTGCACACTCGATGCATATCAGATCGGACTTATCTCCGTGAACATCTTTGAACTTTATTGGTTTCATATCCAGACTGGTATCCACGACCAGCACGTCTTCCAGAAGCTCCCGACCACAGATATTACAATATTCCTTCATTGTGTCGCCTCCTTTCTCCAGAGGATTCCTCACAAAACCCTTTACTGAGCCTGCAAGAGGCTTCAATGTCTCCGTGTTTGCACTCAATTGTATTCCTCATTTCAGCTTATATTAATATTCATACCGAACCGGGCTACTTTGAGGTATTTTCCGGCTCAGTATTCTTGACACCATTGAGTTGCGTTTTTCACCCTGCCGGCATTTAACCTGCCAGCTTCAGTCTTGAGAAGATGGGCCCAGAGCTGGAAAAGCAAACAATGAACAGACCAACAGTACTATTTTTTTCCTAATGTTGCCTCGGAAATACTTTCCACACTAGAATTTAAACAACATTAGAAAACACCTTACAAAAAGCGTTTTAAACCGCTTTCTAGCCTCTGGTTTTAACTTCCCTATGTAAATATACGTTTTAAAACTATATACAATTGTTGATTTTGATCAAAAATGAGTGAATAATAACAATATGATCACAACAGGTAAAAAATATAAATAAGGCAAAGAGAAACAGTCGTCAAAAAGTAATAAAGGAAGAAAGTAAAACAAAGAACTTTATTGCTCCTTGAGCAATATATAAGAAGGGTAAAGAAAGAAGGGTAAAGAAGGTAAAGAAAGAAGGGTAAAGAAGACCATTCGGAAGGATTCGAGAAAATGCTTAAGCAGAGATTTGTGCTGGATACGACAGCACTAACGGACCTTCAGACACGTGAGGTCATGGGCTATGCCTCCCTTTGCGAAGGAATGAAAGCGATTCTTGACCTGATAGCTGATGCTCGCCTGCAGTTTGGGATAAGTTGTTACGTGCCTTACCCATCAGTATACAAGGAAATGCACGAATTTGCAAGCCGTAATGGTTGTGACAGGGAAGTTATGGCCAAGATAGATACCTGGCTTGTGAAAAAATCCCCTGACCGCTACAGGGTGAACGTGACTTCGCAGATCTTCCACGAATATGTAGCTTATATGAGAGAGAGGATTAACCGGGGGATGGGAGTCGCAGAGGATGCGATCTGGGAGGCAGCTACTGAATGTCTCTTCATGGAAAATCCGCAAAACAAGGAGAAAGAGTATAGGGAAGAGGTTGAAAGAGAAGTAATTGGCGGAATCATTAGCAAATTCCGGAACAAATATCGGGCTGCCCTCAGATATGGGATCCTTGACAGCGCTCCTGATATTGATGTCCTGATTCTTGCCAAGGAGCTTGATGCAGCAGTTATTGCAAGTGATTATGGGATTGAAAAATGGGCAGAACAGCTTGGGGTCCGCTTCGTGCCTGCAAATACTTTCCCTATGATGATTAAAGAGTATCTGAAGCATCTTCCGGAAAGCGAAAAAGAACCGGAGCCTGAAAACGGAGACAAAAAGAAAAAAGGACCTTCGGATGAGCTAGAATTCATTTAACAGATCCACTGGCATTCGAAATCAGGTTATAACTAAAAGAGTTGAAGGCTTATAACTAAAAGAGTTGAAGGCTTAATCAGGAAAAATTATCTTCAACAGGCTGCCTCACTGAAATAATATAACGTCTCACTAATATAGCATAATACAATACTTATCATGCCTTTAATAGTATCATGCTTTTAAGGGCAACTTGGGGGGAAGAGATTGAGAAATATCGTTATCGAAGAATTGAAAGCGTCTGAAGTTTACCGCCAGAAGGTTGAAGTTGTCGAAAGAAAAGGATTGGGGCATCCGGACTATATCTGCGACGCCATTATGGAACAGATTTCAGTAGACCTCAGCCAGAAATATCTTGACACTTTCGGAACCATCCTGCACCATAACATAGACAAAGGCATGCTTGTTGCAGGGGAAGTTGAAGGAAAATTCGGGGGAGGCAGGATAGTAAGTCCTATGAGGCTAATCTTTGGGGACAGAGCAACCTTTGAAGCGCAGGGGATTGAAATCGACGTTCCCGGTCTTGCCATCAATACTGCAAAGGAGTGGTTTTCAGATAATCTCCGTTTTGTGGACCCTGAAAATCTCTTTTACCAGGTGGAGCTTAAAAGAGGCTCTGCCGAGCTGACAGATATCTTTACACGAGGAGGAGAAATTCTCGGGGCAAACGATACCTCAGCAGCTGTCGGATATGCACCTCTCAGCCCCACTGAAAGGCTTGTGTTTGAATGTGAACGCTACCTGAATTCGAGGAAATTCAAAAAAGAATATCCCGAATCCGGAGAGGATATAAAAGTCATGGGTCTCAGGCACAAGGAGGATATGCACCTGACAGTGGCGATGCCGCTTGTTGACAGATTTGTTGAATCTGAACAAGACTATTTTAAAAAGAAAATAGAACTGCATGAACAGATAGAAGAGTTTGCTGCCGGGTTTGCAGAAAAAGAAAGGGCAGAATTCGAAGCCTGTATGTGTTTAAAACCTACAGCTTCCCTGAACACCCTGGATATGCCGGGAAGGGAAATGAAAGGAATCTATACTACTGTAACGGGCACATCTGCAGAAGATGCCGACTGCGGGCAGGTAGGGCGCGGAAACCGGGTAAACGGAATAATTCCCTTAAATCGCCCGGTTAGCAGTGAAGCCGCAGCAGGGAAAAATCCTGTAAGCCATATAGGAAAAATTTACAATATTTTGTCCCACAGAATTGCATCCCGAATCTACAGCCAGGTGCCTGATATCTCCGAAGTCTATGTCTGGCTTTTGAGCGAAATCGGGACTCCGATTGACCAGCCCCAGATTGCAACTGCCCAGTTGATAATGAAGAAAGGCTCTACGAAAGATGTAGAAAAGGAAGCAGCCGAGATAATAGAAAACGAGCTTGAGAATATACATGCCTTCACAATGGAGCTAGTTGCAGGGACATGTCCTATCTGCTGAGGGTGTAGACCCTGAAAAGACCCTGAAAAAACATTTTTTCGCGAGATTATTGGTCCGGCCCCGAAAGGAACACAGCTGGGAAGAAGAATCCTCCGAGCGGATCTGGCAAGTTAGCAAGAAGAATTTATACGCCGGCAATGAAAGCAAGAAGAGCAAAGAACATTGCGATTTTGAACATTTTTGAAGATTTTGTAGGATTGTTGCGGACAAGGATCTGGCGGATAGCTGCAAGGAAACCCAGGTCTGCCAGAAGAACAAGGTAGAGATAACGCAGACCAAGTACCGACATAAGGTAAGGAAGAGGGCTTAAAAATAAGGCAAGAAACCCTATCAACACTGCAAGATAGCCTGCCTTTTTCGCCCCTATTCGGAGCGGCAGGGTATCCGCCCCTTCAATTTTATCTCCTTCCATGTCCTCGATATCCTTTACAATTTCCCTGGCAGTAATCGCAAGAGCCGCAAGCAGGAAAAGCACAAAAAGGGCTTTTAGTCCTCCAAACCCAAAAACAGATGCTCCGAACAGAAAAGTAGAACCTGTAAGGTAACCTATGCTCAGGTTTCCTAAAAGGGGAGTTCCCTTGAGAGTTTTTGCATAGAAGATAAGCAGAAGAGAATTAAAAAGAGCAATAGTCCCGCAAACCGGATTAATCGAAAAAGCCAGAAGAGTGCCCAGGAAGAACAGCAGATAAGAAAAATAAAGAGCTTCCTTTAATTTCACCCTCCCAGAAGGGATAGGCCTCTCAGGGCGATTGATAGAATCTATCCTGATGTCAAAATAATCATTAATAGCATTTCCTGCACCCGAAACCAGGAATACGACCAGAAATACAAGGCCTGAATCAAGGAAAGGGAAATTTCCAGGATAATACGAACCCATGGCCTCGGATGCCAGGATATTAAAAGCTATCAATGTTCCAATCACGGCTGCAAAACCTGCCATCAAGCAGTTGCCGTATCTCATCAGTTCCAGATATGTGCGCACTTCTGCAGACATCAGAAGAATGCAGCATTATAAAGTATTAAAAGTATCGGATCTTTCCAATCCGAATCGCGCCTCGCCCGAGTTGCGATTCCCGAGTTGCGCTTCCCGAATTGCGATTCGGGAGCCCGCGGCCCTTTTCCCTCGCTTCGCTCGCTCAAGAAGACTAATTTATGGTTTAGAGTCTTGCTTCGCTTAAGAAGGCTGTATAATAGAGAAGTAAGATTTCTTTTCTTTTCTCTTCACGCAAACAGACTAATTTACAAAGTTACAGCTTTTCGTTTCTGTTCTGGGGAAACTCGGAACTACGCTACAAGGGACAAAGTATTAATGTCTTGGGCCAAAATTTAATGAAAAATCTACTCAATGTAAGGTTCTAAATTTTGTTTCTATGAATTATGTTATTACCTGTCAATTACTTAATGGTGTACCAGAGATTTCTGTTTACGGACGTGCTGGTGGAGGCCAATAAAAATGAAAACAGATTTTTTTAGGTCTTTAATTTATGTATTATTGGTAATGCTAATAATTATTGGAATGACTCCTGGCATGGCATCTGCTGCAAATGATACTAATACAGGAACGGATACCGGAGATTCTAGCTCAGGAAATTCTGATACAGGAGACTCGGATACAGGAGATTCTGACTCTGGAGATTCTGATTCAGGAGACGACTCTGGAGATTTTGATTCAGGAGACTCTGATTCAGGAGACGACTCTGGAGATTCTGATTCAGGAGATGACTCTGGAGACTCTGATTCAGGAGATGACTCTGGAGACTCTGATTCAGGAGATGACTCTGGAGATTCGGATTCAGGAGATGACTCTGGAGATTCGGATTCAGGAGATGACTCTGGAGATTCGGATTCAGGAGATGACTCTGGAGATTCGGATTCAGGAGATGACTCTGGAGACTCTGATTCAGGAGATGACTCAGGAGACTCTGATTCAGGAGATGACTCAGGAGACTCTGACACAGGAGACGACTCTGGAGATTCTGATTCAGGAGACGACTCTGGAGACTCTGACACAGGAGATTCTGACACAGGAAATTCTAACTCAGGAGATTCTAGCTCAGGAAATTCTAACTCCGGAGATTCTAGCTCAGGAAATTCTAGCTCAGGAGATTCTAACTCAGGAGATTCTAGCTCAGGAGATTCTGATGCCGGAAAAAGTGATGAAGATGATAGTTCCGGCTCCAGCAGCATCGGAAGCGATCTTTCCGCAGAGCCAGCCAGCAATATCGCGGTCAAGGAACTTGCCACCAGACACGTGATAAGTGGTTATCCTATCAGATTCGATTTCGTGGAAAATGTCACATGCGTTACATATATCGGATTTGATCCAAAAAAGACATTCAGGAAAACAACAACAATTGTAGAAGTACTTAAAAACAACTCCACTCTTGTCCCAACACTTCCTCCCGGCAGAGTATATAAATATGTGAATATCTGGGTCGGAGAAAAAGGAGCAGGACTTCCTACTTCTCTAAAAAATGGAGTTATAGAGTTCAAAGTTGAAAAAGCATGGATTAAAGACAATAATGTAAGTGAATCCCTGATAACCCTTCAATGGTACGATGAAGATTGGAAACCCCTTTACACGGAAAAAGTTGGAGAAGACGAGAATTACATTTATTTTAAAGCGGCAGCATCTGGCTTTTCCTTCTTTACAATAACGGAATATGCTGCAGAAGGAAAAATACAGGAAACTCTGAGAAACTTGAAAGATGAAGGAAAGCTAACTCTGAGCGGAAATGCAGAAAAAGGGAACAGTAGAATAAAGAATCCGATGGGAATGGCTAAAACACTTATGGCAATTTCTTTGCCTCTGTTTATGATTCTTGTAGGATATTTTGTGTTTAAGAAAAAGATCTGAAAAAAAATTTACTTACACGAAAGTACATGAGACTCTGTTCTCGCGTACTTCTGTTCTCAAATCTGGCCAAAAAAGCGAACCTGTCCTTTTTGTCAAAAATTGAGATTATCTATTTGAATTAATTTTTTAACTGTTGGCTATAGATTGCGTTTTTTCTTTTTTTCATTAGTTAATGATCATACTTATCGGTTATATCAAAATCGATAATCATTCAACTGATTCTGGATAGGACGAATATCCACATTAATTTTTAAAGTAGATCTCTTTCCGAAAAACGACTCAAGATTTTCGAGAACTATCAAATGATAAGGAATATTTATTCTATTAATTTTATACAAATTATAATTATATTATCATAATTCATTAACAAATAAAGAAACGATCAGGTTAGCTGAGTATTGACGGCTTTGGGAATCGGTCTTATGCTTACGTTTCTCAGTAACTGATCCCATAATCTTATTTTAAAGAAAAATAAAGGGGGAAAAATAAATGAGAAATAAAGAAAAATTGTACTCAGTAGCTTTAGCTTCGATAGCCATGATTTTATTTTTAATTCTCGTTTTATCCGTATCATCGGCATCCAATGTGCAAAACACTTCATCTGGAGAACCAGCAGAGATTGCGAATATAAATGGAAACAACTTTTCTGTAATTGGCACACCAACTGACACTGTTACAGCCACGGTGAATGTAGGAACCAATCCTTACGGAGTTGCAGTCAACCCAGTGGGAACAAAAGTATACGTGGCAAATGCTGGAAGCGCCACTGTCTCTGTAATTGACACTGCGACCAACACTGTTTCAGCCACGGTGCCTGTAGGGAATAATCCTGCAGGAGTTGCAGTTAATCCAGCGGGAACGAAGGTATATGTGGCGAATTCCGGCGGCACCACTGTCTCTGTGATTGATACAGCTACAAACACCGTTACAGCCACAGTGAACGTAGGAAACGGTCCTCACGGAGTTGCAGTAAACCAGGCGGGAACAAAAGTATATGTGACAAATTATTACAGCAACACTGTCTCTGTGATTGACACAGCAACTAACACTGTCACATCCACGGTGAATGTAGGAAGCAATCCCTCGGGAATTGCAGTTAACCCGGCGGGAACAAAAGTATATGTGGCGAGTTGGGGCAACAACATTGTCTCTGTGATTGATACAGCTACAAACACCGTTACAGCCACGGTGCCTGTAGGAAACGGTCCTTACGGAGTTACAATCAACCCGGCGGGAACAAAGGTATATGTAGCAAACTATTACAGCAACACGGTTTCTGTGATTGACACAGCAACCAACACTGTTACAGCCAATGTGGCTGTAGGAAACTCTCCTTATGGAATTGCAGTCAACCCGGCAGGAACAAAGGTATACGTGACGAACTACGGCAGCAATACTGTCTCTGTAATTGACACAGCGACTAATATTGTTACAGCCACGGTGAATGTAGGAACCAATCCTTACGGAGTTGCAGTTAACCCGGCGGGAACAAAGGCATATGTGACGAATTGGGGCACCACAACTGTTTCTGTGATTGATACGACAATCACTACCGGACGCGGAGATAATGTCAGTACCGGACGCGTGGGTAACATCGGACGCCTGGAAGTGTTTGCCCGCGGATCGGATGGAGCTTTGCGGCATATATGGCAGGCAACACCCAATACCTGGAGCGACTGGGCTTCTATGGGTGGCTGGGTCAATTCACCAGTAGTAGGGCGAAATGCTGACGGACATTTGGAAGCGTTTGCTATCGGCTCGGATAATGCCTTGTGGCATAACTGGCAGACTGGATCTAACACCTGGAGCGGCTGGTATTCGATGGGTGGCTGGATTGATGGATTGGCTGTAGGACAAAATGCTGATGGGAGATTGGAGGTATTTGCCCGCGGATCGGATATGGCCCTGCATCATATATGGCAGACAGCACCCAATGGCGGTTGGAGCAGCTGGGCTTCGCTGGGCGGCTCGATTAATAATTCACTGGCAGTAGGGAAAAATGCTGATGGACGTTTAGAAGTGTTTGCCATTGGCTCGGATCATACCCCGTTGCATATCTGGCAGACATCATCCAACACCTGGAGCGGCTGGGCTTCGTTTGGTGGCTGGATTGATCAACTGGCTGTCGGGCAGAATGCCGATGGGCGGTTGGAGTTTTTTGCCCGTGGAGGAGATGTAGCCTTGTGGAATATCTGGCAAACAGCACCTAATAACGGGTGGAGCAACTGGTCTTCGATGGGTGGCTGGGTCGATTCACCGGTAGTAGGGCGAAACGCTGATGGGCGGTTGGAAGTGTTTGCCATTGGCTCGGACCATGCCTTGTGGCATATATGGCAGACAGCACCTAATAACGGGTGGAGCAGCTGGACTTCAAGGGGTGGCTGGATTGATCGATTGGCTGTAGGACAGAACGCCGATGGGCGATTGGAAGTGTTTGCCCGCGGATCGGATGGGGCTTTGTGGCATATATGGCAGACAGCACCTAATAACGGTTGGAGCGACTGGTCTTCGTTGGGCGGCTCGATTGATCAACTGGCTGTTGAGCAGAATAGAATGTAAATAATCTAGGAAGTCCCGTATAGCAACATTATCTCTGAATGTTGCTATTTTCCTTTCTTTCGTGCCCGGTCAACAGGGCACTGATCCGATTGGATAAAACCTTTATTTTCATTGTTGGACAAAAGCTCTCGGGTACTTATCCGACTTTTGTCGCGATCCGGTCAAGCGCTTTTTTTGCCCCGATTCTGACATCTTCGGGAACAGTTACTATCTGTTGCATATTTTCAAGGGAAGCCAGGACTTTTTCAAGGTTGACCATTTTCATGCTTGGGCAACAGGAAAACTCGGAAAATATAATAAAATGCTTTTGGTAGGCTGAATAGTTACAAAGTAGAACTCTTTCCGAAAAGATCTCAAGATGTTTCGAGAACTATTAAATGATAAGGAATATTTATTCCATTAATTTTATACAAATTGTAATTATATTATCATAATTCATTAACAAATAAAGAAACGATCAGGTTAGCTGTGCATTGACGGCTTTGAGAATCGGTCTTATGCTTACGTTTCTCAGTAACTGGTCCCACAATCTTATTTTAAAGAAAAATAAAGGGGGAAAATAAACGAGAAATAAAGAAAAATTGTACTCAGTAGCTTTAGCTTCGATAGCCGTGATTTTATTTTTAATTCTCGCTTTATCTGTATCATCGGCATCTGATGCACAAAATGCTTTGCCTGCAAAGCCATATGCAGAGATTGCGAATATAAATAGCAACAACACCTCTGTGAACATAAGTCGCAACAACTTCTCCATAATTGATACGGTAACCAACGATGTTACATCCACGGTGAATGTAGGAAACAATCCTGGAGGAGTTGCAGTAAACCCGACGGGTACAAGGGTATATTTAGCGAACTCTGGCGACGACACTGTCTCTGTAATTGACACCGCAACAAACACGGTTACGGCTACGGTGTATGTAGGAGACAATCCCTGGGGAGTTGCAATCAACCCAGCGGGAACAAAGGTATACGTATCGAACTACGCCGACAATACTGTCTCTGTAATTGATACGGCAACAAACACGGTTACGGCCACAGTGTATGTAGGAACCAATCCCATTGGAATTGCAGTAAACCCGACGGGAACAAAGGTATATGTAGCAAACTACGGAAGCAACACTGTCTCTGTAATTGATACGGCAACAAACACGGTCACAGCCACGGTGTATGTAGGAAATAATCCTTGGGGAGTTGCAATCAACCCGGCGGGAACAAAGGTATACGTGGCGAACTACGGAAGCAATACCGTCTCTGTAATTGATACGGCAACAAACACGGTTACGGCCACGGTGTATGTAGGAAGCAGTCCTGTGGGAGTTGCAGTAAACCCGGATGGGACAAAAGTATATGTAACGAACTGGGGCAGCAACACTGCCTCTGTGATCGACATAGCCACGAACACGGTTACAGCCACGGTGAATGTAGAAAGTTTGCCTTACGGAGTTGTAGTCAGCCCGGTGGGAACAAAGGTATATGTGGCAAACTACGGAAGCAATACTGTCTCTGTAATTGATACGGCAACAAACACGGTTACAGCCACGGTGTCTGTAGGAAGCAATCCTGTGGGAGTTGCAGTAAACCCGGATGGGACAAAAGTATATGTGACGAACTACGGCAGCAACACGGTTTCTGTAATTGACACAGTAAACAACATCGGACGCTTGGAAGTGTTTGCCCGCGGATCGGATGGAACCTTGTGGCACATATGGCAGACGTCATCTAACACCTGGAGCGGCTGGGCTTCAATGGGTGGCTCGATTATTGATTCACCGGTAGTAGGGCGAAACGCTGACGGACATTTGGAAGCGTTTGCTATCGGCTCGGATAATGCCTTGTGGCATAACTGGCAGACTGGATCTAACACCTGGAGCGGCTGGTATTCGATGGGTGGCTGGATTGATGGATTGGCTGTAGGACAGAATGCTGATGGGAGATTGGAGGTATTTGCCCGCGGATCGGATGGGGCCTTGTGGCACATCTGGCAGACAGTACCCAATGGCGGTTGGAGCAGCTGGGCTTCGCTGGGCGGCGCGATTAATAATTCACTGGCAGTAGGGAAAAATGCTGATGGGCGCTTGGAAGTATTTGCCATCGGCTCGGATCATGCCTTGTGGCATATATGGCAGACAGCACCTAATAACGGGTGGAGCAGCTGGACTTCGAGGGGTGGCTGGATTGATCGACTGGCTCTCGGACAGAATACCGATGGGCGGTTGGAAGTGTTTGCCCGTGGATCGGATGGAGCCTTGTGGCATATATGGCAGACAGCACCTAATAACGGATGGAGCGACTGGACTTCGAGAGGTGGCTGGGTCGATTCACCGGTAGTCGGGCGAAATGCTGATGGAAGGTTGGAAGTATTTGCTATTGGCTCGGATCATGCCTTGTGGCATATATGGCAGACAGCACCTAATAACGGGTGGAGCAGCTGGACTTCGAGGGGCGGCTGGATTGATCGATTAGCTGTAGGGCAGAATACCGATGGACGGTTGGAAGTGTTTGCCCGTGGATCGGATGGAGCCTTGTGGCATATATGGCAGGCAGCACCTAATAACGGGTGGAGCGGCTGGTATTCACTGGGAGACTCGATCGATCAATTGGCTGTTGAGCAGAATAGAGTATAATAAATTATTCAGGAATTCCCGAATAGCAACATTGTCTCTTAGAATGTTGCTATTTTCCCTTTTTTTCTTTATCGTAGTTTTATTGCAAGCATTCGGTCAAGCGCCTCTTTTGCCCTGACTCTCACATCTTCTGGGACAGTAACTATGTGCTGCATTTTCTCAAGGGAAACCAGGACTTTTTCAAGATTGACCATTTTCATGCTCGGGCAGCAGGCAAACTCGGAGATGCAGTAAAATTTCTTTTCCGGAGCTGCTTTCAAAAGTCCGTGAATGAGTCCGCACTCTGTGCCTATAATGAACTCCTGTACTGGAGAGTTTTTCGCGTACATTATCATCCCTCTCGTGCTTGCAATATGGTCTGCGAGTTCCAGAACCTCGGGGCGGCACTCGGGATGAGCAATGAATTTGGCTTCAGGATGTTTTTCCTTCATCTTCAGGACATCTTCTCTCAGAATCTGATGGTGTGTGGGGCAGTGCCCTTCCCAAGGAATAACTTTTTTGTCAGTTCGGGATGCAACATAAGCAGCCAGGTTTTTATCAGGCACAAAGATGATCTCGTCTGCATCCAGAGAATTTACTACCTCCACGGCATTGGCAGACGTGCAGCAGATATAGGATTCTGCCTTGATAGCCGCCGAGCTGTTCACATAGGAAACAACCAGAGCATCAGGATGCTTTTCTTTTTCTTTCTTAAGGCCTTCTACATCTACCATGTCAGCCATAGGGCAGGTGGCATCAGGTTCCGGCAGGAGGACGGTTTTCTCAGGACTGAGGATTGCAGCGCTTTCTCCCATAAAATGGACACCGCAAAAAACAATAACATCCGCACTCTGACGGACAGCTTCCTGGCTCAGACCGAGGGAATCTCCTACAAAGTCTGCAATGTCCTGAACTTCAGGACGGGAATAGTAGTGAGCAAGAATAACTGCATTTCGTTTTAACTTCAATCCTTTGATCCTTTCTATAAGCTCTGCTTGCTGCATGGGACCACCGTAAACGTGTTTAAGAGAAGATCTGGACATGAGATGATCATGAGGTCAAAATTAAGATAACCTGATTTCAGCTCTATATTGATTTCCGTATTTTACCGCAGAATATACCTTTGATAAGACACGTTGAACATGAGAAACACACCAATGGAAATTATCCACAGGCTCTTTTTGCACACATGCCATTAATCCAGAGAACGTACCTGCTTAACTCATCCGCACTATATATTATTTGTGAGCCCCGAGCTGCGCCACCCGAATTGCGCCTCGGGAGTACGCAGTCTTTTTCCCTCGCTTCGCTCGCTCAAGAGGACTAATTTAGGGGCAAGTAACAGTGATTTTTTATTCGCCGGTCAGGAGAACTAATTTATAGATAAGTGATGTTTCTTTTCGCTCGCTCAGGCGAACTAAGGACTCGTCACAAAATAACCTCTGCATATTTTCGATTGAACATCTTGATTTTCAAGATCAAGGTAGCCAATCAAAGTTTCAATGAATAATAAGTTGCATAGGTTATTTCGTTGCGGGCACTAAGAGCCTATCCGAAAAGTATTATGACCTACTGTAACTCTACAATTGGCAGATGCATAACCGAATGGATACTCGGATATAGACCTCTTGTCGCACTTACAACATGCCATTATTGACTTTTCGGATAGGCTCTAAGTCAGGAATAATTGCATGCCTGACTAAAAAGAAAGTGGGGATAAGTTAACTGCATAACCTTTCTACCGCTTCAGGTTCCTATCTGAACGGGGCTCAGGATTTTTTTCAGGGTAGAAATTGCAGAAAGAGCTGCAAGGTAGCTGGTTTTGGGGTTTTCGGGGGAGGGGAGGTTTTCGACTCTTGTAGTAAATTTGCCGAATTCTCCTTCTACGGTGATTTCGTGTACGTTTCTGGAAAGAGCGGGGTCGGCAATGACTCTTACCTTTGTCCTTTCAAAGCCTATGCCTGCAAGGCTTATTGTGGCTGCTACGTTTACGTTTGCAGGAAAGGCTTTGACGGCTTCCGAGGCAGGGCCTTCAAAGAGGAGGGTTTCTTTTTCGATTTTTTCGAGTTCAATTCCCATGTCTGCAACATACGGAGCCCCTGCAAGCCCTGAAGGAGGTTTTCTGGTTGTAAGGGTGACTGATGAAATTCCAGCTGCAGATGCGGAATTTATTCCGTCTATACCAACAACGGCACCTGATGGGAAATAGAGCTTGCAGTTATTCTGCTTTGCAAGTCTGAAGAGTTTTTCTCTGAGTTCTTCGTCTGCAAGAGCGCCTACACTGAGAACCATAACATCACGCCCTGCTTCAAGGGCCTGAGGCACGACGAACCTGACGGCATTTTGAGAAGCACTTTCTATAACAAGATCTACACTGCGTAATAGTTCATCGATCTTCATATAGGCAGGGCTGTACCTTTTCAGGGAAGCTGCAAGTTCAAGGACTTTGCTCTCAGAAGAGTCATAGAGAGCAGACAGCTCCGCATTAACATCTCCTTCATCAATAGCTCTGCAAATTTGTCTACCAATAAATCCGCAACCAATAACTCCTATTTTCAGTTTTCCAGGCTCCTGATAAATAATCAATAAATCTTGATATTCATATTTAGTACCCAGCTTCATAAGCTCGAAGATAGGGGGTACTGTATTCTTTTCCCCCTCTTTAAATCTTCTGTTGTTGAACCTATCTGTTTCTTTACTAAACAGGCTTATTTTACCTTTGTTTTAACTCAAAGCAATATTAAACGTCTGATAGAAAAACGCCCGTACCTCTTATAAATCCGGGCAACATAAAATAGCGAGGTAAAAAATCATGCTTATCAAAGAGGTAGAAAGCTTTATAGAAGAAGACCTGGGGTATGATGACGTTTCGTGCACTATTGTGCCTGACAGGCCTGCAGAAGCCATTATTTTTACAAAAGAAGACTGTATTGTTGCCGGGATAAAAGAAGCCGGTTCAATTTTTTGCTATCTTGGAGTTCAGGCAGAAACCACCCTTAAAGATGGAGATCACCTCAAAGAAGGAGACATAATTTTCAGGCTAAAAGGAGGGACTGTATCCATTCTCAGGGCAGAAAGGCTTACTTTGAATTTTCTCGGACACCTCAGCGGGATTGCAACCCTTACCCAGGCCTGCGTAGATATAGTAAAGAAACATTCGGAAACTACTAGAGTGGCATGTACCAGAAAAACCACTCCAGGTATAAGGAAGTTCGAAAAATTGGCTGTAGCCGCAGGCGGAGGGGATCCTCACAGGTTCAACCTTTCGGACTCGGTCATGATTAAAGATAACCACGTCAAACTGATGGGAATCGAAGCCGCAATCGAGGCAGCTAAAAAAACCAGCTTCACCCGGAAAATAGAAGTTGAAGTTGAGTCTGCAGAGGACGCTGTGCTTGCTGCAAAACTCGGAGCCGATATCATCATGCTGGATAATATGCAGCCTGAAGCAGTCAGAGAAACCCTTGGAATACTTAAAGAAAAAGGACTCAGGGATTCGGTCATTGTTGAAGCATCCGGAGGAATTTCTCAAGCAAACCTTGAGGATTATGCAAAAACAGGAATAGATGTCATATCTATGGGTTCCCTTATTCATAAATCAAGATGGATAGATATCAGTCTTGAAATTGTCAATTCCGACATCTAAAAATTTACTCCTTTTTTCAATTTTTAAAACTTTATTGTATTTGGTTCTTTTTTTGTAAATCACAACAAGTGACATTATTTTTTAGGAAATTATTGAAATTATAAGAATTATAGTTAAAGTCATGAATTAATTACATTCGTAAAAACAGTATATAGTTTATACGAACTACACGTTGCATTTAAATTATTAAATTTTTATAGTTGTCGAAAAACGCGGGTTGGGAAGACTCAATCGGATACAGGAACCACGGAAGACACGGAAGGCACGGAATACTCTGTGCCCTTTTTTCTTTTTTCCGTGTTTTCCGTGCTTTCCGTGGTTCTTTTTTCGTTTTGTTCTTTTTTCGTTTTGTTCTTTTTTCGTTTTGTTCTTTTTTCGTTTATATGTGAAAGAATTTCGAGATGAGACTATAAATTCATGAAAATATTCGCAGGTCATCCATCACTATATGGTTGATGTTTTCATGATTAATTCCAGTGTAACGAATGCTTGCGTTTTCATGAATCAAAGAAGATCTGTCCTAGCTCACCAAGGCACGAAACAAAAAGGCCGAAAGATGGCATTTGGAGTTTTTGTAAATAATATCAACCAAATAAGAAAGGACGATCTATTCGCAGGTTTTTTGGTATTTACTCTGGATCAGCTCGTATTTTTATACAATTCAATTAAAAAAGTCACAATAGGTAACACTGTTTACAAGAAGTTATTGAAAATATAAGAATTAATGAGAAAATTTAGTTAATTTTATGTAATACTTTTCCACTATCAAATTAGAGGAAAGTAACATGAAAATGCTCTCAAGTATTAAATTAAATAAAATTATGCTCATAGGACTGCTCATCGCTGTCCTGTTAGCAAGCTCAGGATGCACGGACAAATCCGCATCTTCCGAAGATGTAAAAGGCGCGGCTCCGGCAGAGTCTTCCGAGGTCACAATGAGCGATGAATTAGAAGAGTCCTCCGGAATCACAATAACCGATGGTTTCGGTAGAAATGTAACCGTACCTGAGAATACCGAAAAGGTAGTCTGCTCAGGAGCAGGATGCCTGCGCTACCTGGTATACCTGGGGGCCCAGGATTACGTAGTAGGGGTTGACAGCATAGAGAAGGAGAAAAGCGAAATAGAAGGCCGCCCCTATGTCCTTGCAAACCCGCAGCTTAAAGACTATCCTCTTATTGGCGAGTTCAGAGGCAAGGATGATCCTGAGAAGATAATTGCCATTAGCCCTCAGGTTGTCCTGAAAACCGGTACAACTGGCCAGCCCTCGGCAACAAACGCCGCTGAGGCCGACACGCTTCAGAATAAAACCGGCATCCCGATCATTTCATTCCCTTACGGGTCTTTGAAGAATGAAAAAGACAGAGCCGAAATGAACAACTCTCTCAGGATAATGGGTGAGGTAGTAGGCAAACAAGAAAGGGCAGAAGAAATAATTGCTTATATCGACGCTACGATGCACGACCTTGAAAACAGGACTGCAGACATTCCGGAATCCGAAAGAAAGACTGTCTATGTCGGAGGGGTGAGCAGTGCAGGGGCTCACGGAATAATCTCTACTGAACCGGCTTATCCGCCATTCCTATGGGTTAATGCAAATAATGTTGCAGCCGGAAGCGGCACAGACCATGCTGACATTGCTAAAGAGGCACTCGTAAACTGGGATCCCGAGTACCTTTTTATCGATATCGGTACCATCCAGCTGGGTAATGAAGGAGCCATCGGAGAACTCAAGAATGACACGTCTCTCACAGGGCTTTCGGCTGTAAAGAATAACAAGGTCTATGGAGTGATCCCCTACAACTACTACAGCACCAACTATGAGTCGGTGCTTGCAAACGCTTATTTCGTAGGAAAAGTGCTCTATCCGGACCGGTTTGAAGATATCGATCCCGAAGCCAAAGCCGACGAAATTTATACCTTTTTCCTTGGCAAACCTGTATATTCCGATCTGAACGGACAGTACAACAACCTGGGATTCAAGCAGATTCCACTATGATGGAGGGTATAAAGAAGTGCATTTTGCCGATGGAGCAGTCCCGGAAGATTACCTCACCTACGTGAGAAAAAAGTACTTCTGGATTATGGGGGGGCTTCTGCTCCTTTTTTTTGTGTTTATCTACTCGATTTCAGTAGGAGCAGTAACGATACCTCTGTACAAGGTGTTACAGACGCTGTCAGGTCAGGAAGTAGTTACCAAATGGGATGAAAACGTACGGAATATTATCTGGAACATCCGGCTCCCTCAAGCTCTGGCTGCAATAGTTGCAGGAGCCGGGCTTTCAGTTGCCGGGGTGGTGATGCAGTCGATTCTGCGTAATCCGCTTGGATCCCCATTTACCCTTGGAATCTCAAATGCAGGCGCTTTCGGAGCTGCAGTCTCTGTGATAGTTCTCGGTACCGGAAAAATGCAGTCCACAGTTGCAGATGCCGTCATAATCAACAATCCTTACCTGACTACGATGGTAGCCTTCTTCTTTTGCCTCCTTGCAACCGGAATAATTCTGCTAATCTCCCGAATTCGGGGGACTTCACCAGAGGTAATGGTGCTTGCAGGAGTTGCGCTGTCTTCCCTTTTCACTGCAGGTACTATGTTCCTTCAGTACTTTGCTGACGATACCCAGCTTGCAGCTGTCGTCTTCTGGACTTTTGGGGATGTAGGGAGAGCAAACTGGCTGGAACTTGAGATAATGACAGGCGTCGTATTGCTTGCAGTCATATTCTTCATTGCAAACCGCTGGAATTACAATGCCATAGATGCAGGAGATGAAACCGCAAAGAGCCTCGGTGTCAATGTCGAAAAGATCAGGTTAATCGGCATGGTAATTGCAGCCCTGGTCTCTGCAGTGATCGTTGCGTTTCTTGGCGTTATAGGGTTCGTAGGGCTGATCTGCCCGCACATGGTCAGACGGCTCATAGGGGACGACCAGAGATACCTGATACCTGGCTCCACCCTGCTTGGAGGAATTCTCCTTCTTGTGTCGGACACCGCAGCCAGACTTATAGTGGCGCCATATGTGCTACCGGTTTCTGTCCTCACAGCTTTCATGGGGGCACCTACTTTCATATATCTACTTCTTAGGGGGTACCGTCGATGATTCTTTCTGTAGAAGAACTCCAGTTTTTGTATCGTAACCGTGAAATTCTCCATAAGATTGCTTTCTCCATCGAAGAAGGAGAAGTTGTAGCAATCCTTGGACCTAACGGAGTTGGCAAGACCACCCTGTTAAAATGCCTTAACAGGATCCTCCACCCGAAAGGGGGAGCGGTCCATCTGGATGGAGAAAATCTTTTCAACCTTGGAACAATGGAAATTGCGCGTCTTATTGGTTATGTTCCCCAGCGGGTGGAAACAGGAAGATTGACCGCTTTTGATGCAGTTTTGCTCGGAAGGCGGCCCCATATCAAATGGGATATTACCGAAAAGGACCTTCGAATAGTTGATTCGGTTTTCAGATTACTTTCGATGGAAAAACTGCGCCTGTCTTATATCGATGAAATGAGTGGAGGCGAACTCCAGAAGGTTGCAATCGCACGTTCACTCGTACAGGAGCCAAAAGTCCTCCTCCTTGACGAACCTACAAGCAGCCTCGACCTGAAGAATCAGGTTGAGATCCTTGCCATTATCAGGCAGATTGTCCTCGAGCACAGGATTGCAGCTGTGATGACAATGCACGACCTCAACCAGGCCCTCAGGTATGCAGATAGGTTTATTCTCCTTAAGGGAGGAAGGATTCATGCTCATGGAGGAGCGGAGGTAATCACGTCGGAGGTAATCGAAGAAGTGTATGGTCTGCCAGTAGTGATCGGAGAAGTTGCAGGCATGAGGTGCGTGGTCCCAGGGAGCCCTGAATTGGACAGTACACATAACCAGCTGGAAAAAGCGAGGCCGGTGTAAGGAAAAAAAGGTTCTGGTTATATTTAGTTGACATTATATTAAAATTGGCAATGTTATTTTAATGGGAAAATAAGAAGCAAAACCAAAATTAACTGATATTTCCTTGTCCTGATCATGATTGTAAATTTTGTAGTGTTTCAGGACAAGGAAATATCACAGGCAATCATGCATATCAAATCAAGAACAAGAGAGTTCGAAAATATATCTGCTGCGAATGCGGTAGAGTGTTCAATGATCGAACGAATACTTTTTTATAATATTCTCGAAGTCGAATGTTTGGAATAATACCAAACAAGTTGGTATCATACCAAATAAGTTGGTATCATACCAAATTTCACTGGTACTGCAATTCCAAAATATGTTTATAAACTTAGACTTTCGAATCTATCCATCGATCACGAATGTACTATAGTTAATTACCTAATTTTGTTCACGAATCCAAACGGAGAAATGAGCCACGGAACGCACGGAACCCCGAGTTGCGATTCCCGAGTTGCGATTCCCGAGTTGCGATTCGGGAGCCCGCCGTCCTTTTCGCTACGCTTTGCTATGCTCAAGAGGACTAATATAGGGGATAGGGGCATATTTTTCCATGTCTTTTGTGGTAATAGAATCTTGAATGAGGTTTTCCGTGCCCTCCGTAGTATGGAGACTTGAGCTTTCCCCCTCGCCTGCCGGTATTTTTGCACAAAACCCTCAAAGTAAGTGTAAACATTTACGTCAAAAATCAATCATTTACGGACACAACCGGAAATTTGGCATATATACCAAATATACGTTAAAAATTTGTGAGTAAGCCAAACTTATTTATATACCAGATGAAAAATAGGATCGTAGGGGGAAATCAACGATCAAATTTAAAAAAGGGTACACTACCCATATTCGGGAAAAAACGCAGAGCTTTATGCCCATGGTATTCAGTAACTCCCTCCATGGCTGAGACTAGCGACATATGAAAAAACATAGGCAAGCTTAAACTAAAACAACAAATATGGGAATCCCGAGAAAGAAAACAGAGGAAATGAAAATATGAGTTTTGACCCTTCAAATCTAAAACCTTTTAACGATGAAGTTAATACACTTGCCAAAGTTAAGGCCGAATTTGACTTTAAGCTTAATGATGAAATTGATGAACTTCTCGAAAATCCGGATTTCAAGTCTAATGTTTTGAAGATGTACAGGGCCATGGGCGAGAATATCTTATTGGGCTTACGTGACTACCTTGAAAATGAAGATGCAGAATTTAAGGGAGCATTCTGCTATTACTATATAACAGAGATGGGAATGTCTCAATCAAATGTCTGTGCTGTGATTGGACTATCCACCAGTTACTATCGCGAACTTCGGGATCAGCATGAAGCTGAATGGAAAAAATTTGCAATTGAATTGAAAAATTGTGAAATTCGGGAACATACCGCACATCTTGCTTATACTACGCTCTGGAATTTTGTAAATATAGACCATATTCTCACAAATTTAGATTTATTATCAGCAAGAGAATGACAAATAACTTTAGAACAACCGTAAAAACATCAACCATGAAAATATCAACCATGTAAAATATCAACTATATTATAGTTCTCACATTAAAAATCGACACTATAGTAAGTTAAGAAATATGAATTTATAGTCTCATCTCGAAATTCCTTCACATATAAACGAAAAAAGAACCACGGAAAGCACGGAAAACGCGGAAAAAAGAAGTAAGGGCACAGAGTCTTCCGTGCCTTCCGTGTCTTCCGTGGTTCTCGTTTCTTGCTTGAGTTCTTCCCTGCCCTTTTAATGTATGAAAATAAAGTGAGTTAAAACCGCTGAAAGCACGGAAAACACGGAAAAAAGGAATTACGGGCATAGGGATTTCTGTGTTTTCCGTGTCTTCCGTGGTTCCTGTGTCCTGATTGAGTTCTTCCCTGCCCGCGTTTTTCGACAACTATAAAAATTTAATAATTTAAATGCAATGTGTAGTTCGTATAAACTATATACTGTTTTTACGAATGTAATGAATTCATGACTTTACTATTTCTACTGATTGAGAAGGAAAGAATAAAACCGTACTTTTTAAAAAATAGTTTGAGGTACGGTTTTGCCTGGTCTGCAAAACCGACCATAAAGAGATTTCCAGGGTTACCTGGTAATCATCATTTCTGCAGTTTCAGGTTTGTAGAACCAGTCTCTCGGAAGTACCTTTTCCTGCTGGTAGTACTTAACAAGCCTTCTGATCTTGGATTCGGTCAGGTTGAGAGAACGCTTGTTGTGGACGTCTTTTTTGTTAATAGAAAGGTGCTTCCTCAGTTTCAGAGCCTTCACGATGAGATTGGTAAGGTCTTCAGGAATGTTCGAAGCAACGTTATTTTCCTTGAGAATGGTTGTGATCTTCTTGCCCGTAATAAGCTTGGCATCGGGAACTCCGTAGCGGTCCCTTAAAACCATGCCGATTTCGGATGTAGAGACACCCTGTTTCCAGAGGTCAAGAGTGATTGAAACAACTTCTTCTGCGCTGATCTTGCACCACTCAGGTGGTTCTGTTCTGTTAGGCCTGGTAGAAGCAGACTTGCCTTTTCTTTTGGTATGCATTTTTGCCATAATAATTCTCCTGATATCAATTGATCGACGCCCTAAAGAAAAATCTTAGGACTGAAGTTATATCTTTACCGATTATAACGGACCAACACATCGATCGGGAGATTCTAATCCGCCACAGCAAACTGCTGCGTGACTTTTCAGGAATTCCTGTAAAAGCGTGAGTTTTTCGGTAAAAACATCACTAGAGAGCGCACCATATAATATATACTTTGCGTTGGGGTAAAAGGTATTCAGCCTCCTTTTCGGCTGGAAAAATTCAGTGAGAGAGTATAATTAGGCGACAAACGAATTATTAAGAGACAAACGAATTTTTCCATGTTCATGAAAAGTCCCAGAGGCTCAAGATTATTCGTGCTCCTCCTGGATTTATCTGTCTGTAAATAGACTCGATAAGTGAATCTCGGAGGGCCTGAGCTTCCGAGAGATCTTCGGCTTCAAGAATGGAAGAAACCGTTTCGTTAATCTCACCTGAAAACTCAGCTTCAAGTTCTGCCCTGATCTCATTTTTTATATAGACCTCCAGCGGCTTTTCAAGCAGAGAAAGGTCGGATGTGGATGCATTTTCAGAAGATGCATTTTCAGAATATACTCCGGAATCAAGTGGGAACCCGGCTTCAAGAATGTCCGAAAAATATACTTTAAAAGCTTCTTCCGCAGAAGGAGAATTCTCCTGATCAGGATTTTCGGAAACACCATAGAGCAGAGTCTGGAGAGATTCTTCAGTTTCTTCCCCGAAAACCGTCCCGGAATAATCCGAGGGGAATAACAGTCCAACAATCTCTTCTGCTCCTTCCTGGGCTGCAGCGTCAAGAGAAGCATTAAAAGCCTGGAAGAGCAACTTTGAAGCTTCTTCATCGGAAGAGTTAAGAGAAGCTTCAAGCACGGAATCATTGATACAGGTAAGGAGAGCATCCCTGGAAGGGGCACTGGCATAAAGAGGCATGGAAAGCTTTGCACTTTGCCGGAATGCATTTGCAGGCGGTTTTTCCCCGATAATAAGTTCACTTCCCATAGGAAAAGCTTCTACAGGATGCCAATATGCTTCAAACCTGTAAGAGAACCTTCCTGCAATTTTCTGATCCAGATAGGCAGAAATCGCTTCCGAATCCCGCAAAGAGTAATCTGCAGCAAGGGGGTTTAGGGTAACTGAAGAACCGTTATTTGAACCACTGTTTGAGAATTTAAGAGAAAGAGCCAGATATTCGGCTATAAGGTCAGCAAAAGTCCTGTGTTTCTGTTCTTTCGCAAAAAGGGTATGAGAAGGATTTCCCACAACCGAGTTTTCAGCTGTCGAAATATTTAGTGCCGACAGAGGCGAGATTTCATACTCAAAATCCTCAAGTTTGCAGGAAAGAAGCGACTCAAGCACATAAGTATCCAGTTCTGAGGAGGTGACGTATCCGGCTGCAGAATACTGTTTTTCGGCCTGCAGGGAAGGCATGAGCAGGACACCTGCAAGCGAAATCAATACAAGCAAAAAAAGAGCATCGAAAACCGTGGAATAACCCGAACATTCCGTAATCAGCGTTTCTTGATTGTCTTTTCTCATTTTTTCTATTAAGTTTCTCTCACATGCCGTCTTTCTCACTTCCATGCAGTCTTATAGAGCACCACAGTAAGGGTTCCGGGGACAGATTCCGCAGGATTCAGTTCGATGACTACGGGCACAGAAGCTGCAACTTTTTCCCGGCCCTCAATAAAAGAGTCAGGCTCAGCACTATCCGGCTCAATCCGCCACTGCCATCTCCCATCCCCTGTTCGGATTTCGATCAGAAACAGATAATTTCCGGAAAAGGACGCAAAAAACCTCTCTCTATCCTTAATTCCGGAAGAGCCAGACAGTTTATCGAGGGCAGCTGCAGACAGCAGATTAGAGCTTTCGGCTTTCAGGGCAGGATTTGCTGCCAGAGTTTCTGCAAGAAGGGAAGCGCTTTCGTAGTTTTCCAGAGCAAAGGAGCGATCTTCGTACCCCAGATATGCCTGAGACATAATAGCCGCAAGAACCACAAAACCTATGACTGCAAGAGCTGTGGAAAGAAGGTCGGCCTGAGGCTCAAGGACTCCCCTTTCATCCCTGAACATCGATATGTACGTTATTTTTACTGGTTTTTTAACAACTGGTTTTTTAACAACTCCATACAGATTACTGATAAATAAGGATACAGCCAAAAGCAGAAACCCCCTCCCTGTCCTTCACATAAATAAGTTCTTTCTTTAATGAGATATTTTCTTCCGGATCTAAGATTGCTTCTTCGGCCCCCAGCACCTGTAGAAAAGCCCCAATTGCTGTGTAATCAGCTATAAGAGGAGAAGCCTCACTTCCTTCAGTCCCAAACCTTGTTCGAAGTTTTTCCTGAAGTACGGATTCGTTAAAAGGCAAAACCCTGAAGGCAAAAGGTCTTACAGCCCTGAAATCCCGTTCTTCGAATTCGGCTTCCAGACAGACGTACTCTCCCGAAACGCGTATTTTTACATCACCCCCAAAGGGTAAAGCCCGAAAAACCTCTTTATCATTAAAACAATAGAAAGTCTCCTGAGAGTTGAAAGTATCCTGAGAGTTGAAAGTATCCTGAGAATCCTCCAGAGATTCCACCGGAAACTCCTCCTGAAAATTCCTTGCTCCTGCTTCATCTACTTTGGTTTTAAAATCCCGGGCGAGATAATCCAGTTGTTCCTGTGCTTCAAGATCTTTAAAACCGGCAACCAGATGAAAAAGCGCTGCAAAAAGGACAATACTTGCAAGAATCAGGGCTGCTTTTGAGATAAGAAAATCGGCCCATGCCGAATTGTCCCCAGTAAAGTCCCTCACAACACATACCCCAGAATATTAGATTTCCTTCACAGCTCCTTTTCAGAAATTAGTACGAAAAGCTTGCCTGAGTTTGATTCTGTTTTTGTTGACAGAAGCAGACTGTGCCTGCCTGAACCAAGAGATATGGGGCCATTAATTTCAAAATTCGAGAAAGAGGCAGCCGAAGAATAGAATGTTGTTTTTCCCCCTATGCGGATGCAGTAATTATTCGCATCCGCAGGCCATTTGTTCTGACGCCCGGGCAGAGCCCCAAAATCCACTGTTACTCCTTCAGGCACTCTGAATTCCAGGGAAACTTCACTGCCCTCTCCACGCATTGAGAGCTGCTCAGCCGTATCCATGAGCTTTGAAATCTCGTCCAGAGCTTCTTTTTCCTTTACCTCATCCAGAAAATTGTAAACGGATATGGAAGAGAGTAGTAAAAGTGCGGCAAAAAGAATGCCTGAAACCGTAAGCCTGAAAGGGAGCGCACAAACTGCGGACTCGTCGATTTCAACCTGACGAACAAAAATTGGATCTTTATTTCTCGTAAACTAACCCCCACCCAGATGAAGAATACCTGAAATGAAAAATATAAATAAATTTACACTGTTGTGATATAAAAAACTTGTTCTGTTGATAAATTGGCAAGTGAGAGAAGAAAAAAATTATGTGAGTGATTATTATGTGAGTGATTAATAGGTGAATCAAAAAATGCAACACAAATAAAAAAATAAACAAATTAGAAATATTCCGCCTTCGAGTAAGTGAGGAATAAAAGTAAATTCCTCACATGAAGTTCGAATTTATTCACCCTAACTGTAAAAGAAACCCAAGAATTTCTTCCATTAAATCCATCCGAATAGTTTCTCGAACAGTCCTGCCTCTGTTACCTCTACCGGAGCCTGGAGTGGATCAGTATACTTAATGTCACCTTCAGGGGTTTCATATCTTATTACAGTATCTATTCCATACATTTTAGATACAGCTGCGCTACCTGCCTTAATTTTAATCTTTGCAATAGTTGTACTTCCAGGTGCTATAGTAGATAAGAATGCTGTACTGTCAGTTGTACTCAAAGGGTCCGAAGGGTTGATTATAGCTTTAACATTTCTTGCTTCTTCCTCACCTGTGTTTTTAATCTCTACCTGGACTATGCCCTCCCCACCGGGAGAAATACTTCCTGTAGTGTTTACGACCTCAAAATCGGCTTGATTTTTCACTTTAATCTTTAATATCTGGCTCTGGTTCATTATTCCATACCAGCGATTCACATCATAGGTCTGAGCAACAGAATCCGGATTCGTTATTTGCACATTCTTCTGGTAATCATAAGAGAGATTCAAGTAAAGGTTGTATTCTCCTGCCTTTGCATCTTTATCGATTTTTATATCGAATTTTGCCGGAGCCAGTGCATTTTCCCCACTTTTTACAGTACCTATTTGCTGGCTAATAGATTTTACCTCAATAGGACTTCCCGGATCTACTGAGAGAGAAGCAACTACATTTGTGGCATCCACTATACTGCTCTCCAGTTTCATTTCTGTCTTGGCAGCATAGATTTCATCTGAATCATAAGGAGTCCTGTCATTCTCAAATCCCAATAATTTGCCTTTGTTCATTAAATCGATATTCAAAGTAACCGTTTGATCCCTGTCTAATTCGTTACTGCCAATAATGGTGGCATTAAGATCAGGACTACCGTACACATTATAGTAATTTTTTCCAAGATCAAAGCTTTGGGGGATATTGTAATTATCCGGCGTAGTAGAAGCACCTGCTACTGAAGCGCCTGCTACACATGATATCATGGAAATTAATAGCAGAGAGATTACCATTTTTTTCATTTTATGCTTCCCTCCTGAAGAGATGGACACCTAAAGTGAAAGTAACAATTGCAAAGAGAGTAAGTATTATCAAATCAGTAGATATGGCGTGTAAACCCTGGCCCTTGATCATAATAATACGCATAGCATCGATTGCATAAGTCAGAGGCAAGCAATAAGCTATATAACGCATCCAGTTAGGAACCGAGCTCAAGGGAAAAAATACACCTGTAACAAACATGGCTGGCATAGTAACTAGCATGTTTAATTGAAAGAAAGATTCCATATCTTCTACCCTTGAAGACATGACTATCCCCATCCCTACGCCACCAAGAGTAAAAATAACAAGCACCAGAGAAATAAGAAGCCAGCTACCATTCATATTAAATCCCAACAGAAAATATGCTGCAAGTATCAGGATAACAGCTCTGCCTAATTGCAATATTAGCTGATATATCGTTTTCCCGAGAATTACAGATCTCTTGCTGATAGGCGTCATTAACATACGAACAAGTGTACCATCTTCTTTTTCTCCTGCAATAGCAGAACCCGTGGTTGCTACAGAACCCATAAACACAGTAAGGGCTATAACACCTGGTATGAGAAAGTCCAGATATTCAAGATTACCGTAAATATTGGGAACGTTTAAGGTAATTGATCCTGTTTTTGCCAACAACTGCCTCATAAAATTTATTATTACGCCACTTGTTGTAACATCTGATGAATCAGTCAGAAGCGTTAAAGTCATGCTCTCATTTTTCGCTACACTATCGCTATAATCCGGCGGAATAATCAGAACGCCTTTATACATTCCGGCATCTATTTTACTCTCAGCTTCCGACTGCGACATGTCCTTTGTGTAGGTTACCGAGAACATTGGATTTCCATCGTATTTGGCGGTATAGCTTCCGATTTCTTGAACAAGAGAACTTGAGGCTCTGCCTGTATCGTCATTTATTATAAGAATTGGAGCGTCTTTGACTGTGCCACCCATGCCGTAGCCAAAAAAGACTATCATGATAATAGGGAATAAAACCAAAGGAATTAAGAGAGCTTTTTTTCTGGAAAGTATTTTGAATTCTTTTTTTGCTACTATTAATGAATCCATTAGCTCAGTTTTTAATGTCATTTAATCACGTACCTCTTCTCCTGTGAAGTGTACAAACACTTCCTCAAGATTTGCACTTCCTGTTCTTTCCTTTAAAATTTCCGGGTTATCAAGAGCTACCATTTTGCCTGAATCCATTACAGCAACCCTGTTACAGAGATTATCCGCCTCCTCCATGTAGTGGGTTGTAAAAATTAGGGTTTTCCCCTCTCCGTTAAATTTTCTAGCAAGTTTCCAGATAACATTTCTGGTCTGGGGATCAAGACCAGTTGAAGGCTCGTCCCAGAATAAAATTTCTGGATCGTGTAATACTGCGGCGATTACTGATAGCCGCTGCTTCATGCCACCAGAAAAGCCTCCCGTATAACGGTCGGCACTAGCTTCAAGACCTACAAGCTTCAGATAGTAATCGATTTTTTCTTCCATAACCTTTTTTGGAACATTATAAAGGTTACCCATAAGTTCCAGGTTCTCCCTGGCTGTAAGGAGCGGGTAAAGACTGAGCTTCTGCGGGACTATACCTATGAGTGGTCTTATTTTGCCATCTTGTTTTTCAACATCAAAGCCTGCAACTTTTATACTGCCGCTCGTAGGCTTTATTAACGTGGTCAGCATGGAAAATGTAGTGGATTTGCCAGCTCCGTTTGGGCCTATCATTCCAAAAATTTCTCCTTTGAATACATCGAAGCTGACATCGTTCACTGCAGTGATTTTCCTTCCTCTTGAATGAAAAATTTTAACAAGGTTCCTGACCTCAATAATTGGTTCCATTTACTCACCTGGTCTTCGTATCCTCGACCTTCAGGATACCTTTAGTAAATATGCCAATAAACCTATCAATCTCCTGATCATTATCACCCAAAAAAGAGTCACCAAATACTCCTCTTACTAAGGATGTGTAGACAAAATAACTAATAAAAGTTATTGATGCTGATCGAGGATTGATATTCCGCATTTTTCCGTTTTTTATCTGCAATTCAAAATATTCCGTTAGACGAGTTATGTTCATTTGAAAAACCGACGACAGAATCTCAGCAACTTCAGGTCTCCTTCGTCCTTCTTCAAAAAGCATGAACATCAACATACGGCGTTTACTATCCTCCTTATTGTCCTTCATAACCTTTGCAACGTTTTTACCCAGGATACGAAGGTCTGTCTCAAGATCCGAATCTTTTTCGGGCTGAAATAAATTGTCCAGTGCTGAAAATGCAGCCCGATTCTTAAGCAGAACCTCTTTCAGCAGGTTTTCTTTCGATTGAAATTTTCGGAACAAAGTCACTTCTGCAACATTTGCTTCTTCCGCGATCCTGCGGGTAGTAGCACCCGTATATCCTTCGCTGGCAAACACCTTCAAAGCTGCATCCAGGATTCTTTGTTCTGTACTCATCAGGGGCGTAAGTAAGTAATTACTTACATTTATAGATACTGGGTTAAATGCTGACTCAGAACTATACCAAAATACAAGTTAGTATAAATATTGAATAAAAGCTTCAAAATATAGAAAATAGAAGTGAAATACCTGAGTAACTTTGTTTTACAAATTTAGAAAGGACTATGTAAAATATCGAACTGAGACTGCCAAGATAGATTCATATGTCGCTACAATAAATCACAACTTACAGATAGGTAACATAAACTTCATTGTGGAAGGTAGTACTTATGAGTTATATGAGCCGATCCCAAAAGTAGTATAATATTGAAATTATAAATTTACTTTTATGTCATTCCATGAAATCGATGATACTTTATGGGCATCTATAAAACCTTATCTTCCTCCCCAGAAACCACACACAGGAAGACCACATGCCGATATGAGGAAGTTAATGAACGGTATTTTGTATGTTGTTATGACAAGTTGTACGTGGAAAGATGTTCCCCGTCACTATGGCTCTAAGTCAACAGTTCATAGATTTCATCTTTATTTGTGTGAACATGGTATTTATCAGAGATTTTCAATGATCTTTTAAACAAAGGTTATGACTTGAGGAAAATAAATCTTTCTCATTGCTTTACAGATACAAAGGATATTCCTGCTGAAAAAGGGGAAATATCGGTTTTGATGGGCATAAGAAAGTAAAAGGAGTAAAATTAAACGTTTTAGTATATTTACAGGGTCTACCTCTCTCGATTATAGTTGTTCCAGCAAATAAGAATGATTCAACACTTTATATACTTACACTTAAAATTTTAAGATAAAGAGACCTGTAGGAAGGCCTGTAAACAGGCCTTCCAAGTAACAGCTGATGGAATGTATGATGCAGCTAAGATTAGGGAATATAACAGGAAAAGAGGGATAAAGTCCAATATACCAGTAAATATAAGAAAACAGAAGAAAAAGAAGAGAGGAAGACCAATAAAGGTAGATGAAGAAGAATATAAACAGAAAAGTGTAATGGAGAGATTCTTTAGTTGGATGGAATCATGTAAGAAAGTATTTCCCAAATATGAAATCAAAGAGATATCTTATCTGGGAGTTGTAATGTTAGCAGCGATAATTAGATTACATGAGGTTTTGGGATAGGCTCCTTGCCATTGTCAACATCCCAGAACCCGATCGCCAGACTATTCTTATTCCTAATTCAAATATCTTCCAATCACTATCTTCTTTGATGAAGTTAATGTCTAGAACACTATTCGCCAAAAAATAACTATCTAGCGAATTGCGGTCCTGCATTTCAGGATTCCACAAGTGCATAGCTTGCAGGTTTGATCTAAGCTTCCATCCTGTTTCAGTCTTTGTAAAAAGCATATTAGTTACAACATGTTGTGTTGCTCTAAATCGCTTAAAGCTTTCAATCTGACTTTCATACATTGCTGATGGTCCTTTGACTGGTCCATTTGGTCTTATTAAGGTACCTGTTTCAGAAAAGAGAGTCTTATACAATTCTAGACTTAGTTGCTTGTCATCAATTGCCGCAAAGTACGTGAGAACCATGTGAGTCAATTGGCTTTGAATTTCAATATCGGAATCTTGACTTTTAGTCAATTTAGCTATCTCCAATTTTTGTTCTGTACTCATCAGGCATGTAAGTAAGTAATTACTTACATTTAAAGATATTGAGTTACACTAATTCAATCAAGACCTGAAAATTAAATGAAAAAAAATAAAAAGAGAGAAAAGAAGAGTAGTGAAAAACGATTTAGTTTCAGCTTGACAAAATCTTTTCAATAATCTCTTCCAATGTTAGAAGCTCCTGTTCTCCGGAGACCATGTCCCTGAAGGTAAGTTTTCCTGCCTCAAGTTCTTTTTCCCCGACTATGACCGCGTAGTCGGCATTGAGGGTATTTGCATAGGAGAGTTGAGCTTTAAAATTGCGCTCCATAAGGTCTACATGGACTGGCAAATACTTTCTTAATTCAGTTGCAATTTTTACGGCTTTCAGGTGAGTATCAGGCTTTGAGATGAGCACAAGATTTTTGGGTGCCGGATATGTGAGAGGACAGATCTCCATTATTCTGTCAAAACCAATTCCGAAACCGGTAGAAGGCACATCTCCGCCTCCGAACAGCTGAATAAGCTGGTAAGAACCTCCTCCGCAGACCTGTTTCTGGGCACCGAGCCCGTCTGCATAGACCTCAAAAACCATGCCTGTATAGTAATCGAGCCCACGGGCGATTCCGAAGTCAAGAGAGTAATCAATTCCGTATGCATCGAGAAGTTTAAGAGTCTTTTCAAAGCTTACAAGCTCAGGGATATTCCCGACTATTCCTATTACATCCGGGAGGATATACCTGCCTTCAAGCTTAATCAGCCGGAAAAGGTCTGATTTCAATTGCTCTTCTGCTCCTATCTCATCAAGTAGAGCTTCCAGGCCTGCATACTCTTTCTTATCCACAAGCCTCATGACCTTACTTACGATTTCGGGTTCAAGACCTCTCAAAAGCGTGCGTATGACTGCAAGGTTCCCGATTTTCATGTCTCCCCTGACTCCCGCAGCTTTTAACAGGGCGTCGGCAAGAGCAATAACCTCGGCATCCGAGTCGGGCTTTCCGCTTCCTATAAGTTCGACTCCGAACTGCCAGAACTCTCTGAAACGGCCTTTTTGAGGGCGCTCATAGCGGAAACAGTTTTCGAAATAAAAGAGCTTTAAGGGTTTCGGAAATGATTGAAGTTCATTTACGTAGAAGCGCATGACAGGAGCGGTCAGTTCCGGCCTGAGGGTCATATCCCTGCCACCTTTGTCCGTGAAGTTATAGAGTTCCCCTATAATTCCTTCCCCGGATTTCAGGGTGAAAAGATCCAGATGTTCAAACGTGGGAGTAATGATTTCACTGTAGCCCCAGTTGCGGGCAACATCTCTCATAACACTTTCCACATATCTTCTCCGGGCAGTATCGGCAGGTAAAAAGTCCCGGGTCCCTCTTGGTCTATTAACTGTCATTTTTAAATGCACCTGATATATATCGAATTAGAGCAATTATTTTAAGGCATAAACGCCAGTTCATACGTATAACCTGTATATAAGCCGTTTTTAAAGGCCTTGTGTCTCAGAGGTGTATCCTTTCAAAGGCGTATACTTACAAAGGATGGATTAATTTCTGTAGAAGCAGTGACACATAATAATATTTCTAATATTTCCAATATTTCAAAATCCACTCTGTTCTTCTTCACCATTCTTCTTCACCATTCTTCTTCACCATTCTTCTTCACCATTCTTCTTCACCATTCTTCTTCACCATTCTTCTTCACTGTTCTTCTTCACTATTCTTCTTCACTGTTCTTCTTCAGCTCTTTCGGATGATAGTAGGTGAAAACATTCTATTTTACTTTTTCGATACTATCCAAAATCGGTTAAAACATCGCAGAATAAACAGAGAATGAAGACTAAAATAATATATTTATTTTGTAAAATAAAGTAGAATGGATTCCGAAGGCAAGAGTTTTCGCAATCAAACAATTGTAAAGCAAATAAAGACAAGTTTACGTTGAATAATATAATAAGCAGATTAATATACATGATTTACACTAAATGTTTGCGATCACCGTGTCCGAGCAAAGAAGTGTACCTCTAAGGGAGCATCTGCTGGCCCTGAAGCCCTGCCTGCATGGAGGGCTAATTCAGGAAACGTCTGAGACTTACGGGATTCCTGAAAGCGAAATTCTTGACTTCAGTGCAAACTTTAATCCTCTGGGAAACCCCTTTGAGCATCCGGAAAGTGGATTGAACTTTGATGATATTCTTAAAAAGAGCCTTGAAAAGCTTATGGAGTACCCTGACAACAGATATCCGGATTTTCGGGAGGCTGCTGCAAGGTTCGTGGGGCTCGGAGTAGCTCCGCAGAATATCATTCCGGGTAATGGTTCAACGGAAATTGTCCGGCTTGTAGTCGAATGCGTGGTTGAAAAAGGAGATACAGTCCTTCTTCCGTGGCCGACTTTCGGGGAATATGAAATGCAGTGCCGGGTAATGGGAGCAAAACCTGAATACCCCAGGCAGGACGAGGTGAAAACCCTTCCTGATGAAATGCTGGAAAAAGCAAAAATCCTTTTTATTTGCAACCCGAACAACCCGACAGGAAAGCTCCGTACCAGAGAAGAAATCAAAGCTCTTGCAGAACGCTGCAAGAAGCATAAAACTCTTCTTTTCGTGGATGAAGCTTTCATTGAACTCTCTGACCCCGCACAAAGTGTTGCAGACCTGGCAACAAACAATAACTACGTTTTTGTTATGCGTTCCCTTACAAAGGACTTTGCAATTCCCGGAATAAGAATGGGTTTCGGGATAGCTTCTCCTGAAATGGCTGAGATCCTGAATACTGCCAGACTCTCCTGGAACCTGGGAACCGTGGCAAACACTATAGCAACCTCACTTCTTAACATAGAAGGCGGAATGGATAATCCGTACCTGAAAAAAGCAAGAGCCGTGATCCGGGAAGAAGGAGAAAAACTCAAAGCTAAACTTAACGGAATCAGGGGTTTTGAAGCCGGGGAAGTAAATGTAAACTTTATTTTTGTCGATATCAGCAAATTCATTCTCGACTCAAGCGAATTGAGTGCACGCATGGCAGCCCGGGGAATTCTGATTCGGGACTGTATTTCCTTCCACGGCCTTGGAAAAGATTACATAAGGGTTGCAGTCAGGAGTGCAGAAGAAAACGACAGGTTGATTGCTGCAATTGGGGATGTCATTACCCAATGGGGCAGAGAACAGGCAAAGAATGAACTGCAGCATGTAATCGAAAAAGCCTCCGAAGAAGGAATAGGAGGCAGGAAGACCTGCGAATACTATCCCTGCCATTTTGAAGGCCAGAACTGTACCTTCTGCTTCTGCCCATTCTACCCCTGTGAGGATGAAAGGACCGGAGGAAAATGGATCCAGAGCTCAAGAGGCGGCAGGGTATGGAGCTGCGTTGACTGTCACCTTGTGCATAAGAAAGAAATAGCCCAGAAAATCCTTGACTGCCTCATGCAGGAAGGAGATACGGACGAACTTGTGAAAGTAGCCTGGAAGAAAGTGATGGAGCCCATCTTATGATTGTGCCGGACAGCGGGCACCTAGCTCTTGTACTTCTGCTTGCAGCAGCTATAGACGTTGTTTTTGGAGAGCCACCGGCTGCAGTGCACCCTGTCGTGTGGATAGGAAAATTAATCAATTTTTTGAAAAGCGCAGCTCCAAAAACCCACAGAAAAATATACGGAGTTGCAATGGCTCTCTGCTGTGTTCTATTTGCAGCTTTACTGGGTTATTCCGTTCTCTATATTGCAGCCCTTCCGGGAATTCCGGAGATTCTTGCCCTCCTCATAGAAGCGTATTTCCTTAAAGCCACCTTTGCTATCAACTGTCTGCTGAGTCCGGCCAGGGATATTTACAAGCACCTTGAAGAAAACAGGCTTGAAAAAGTAAGGGAACTGCTCCCGATATATGTAAGCCGGAATACTTCAAAACTGACCAAGACTCAGATGTCTTCTGCAGTTATCGAATCCGTCTCCGAAAATTACGTAGACGGTATCCTGAGCCCCATTTTTTACTATGCCCTTTTCGGGGAATTCGGGCTTGTGGCTGCATACGCATTTAAAGCCATAAGTACCCTGGATTCCATGGTTGGATACAAGACCGAACCATACAGGGAACTGGGATACTTCTCAGCGAAATCCGATGACGTATTAAACTGGATCCCTGCCAGAATTTCCGTAATATTTATCCTTGCTGCAGCCCTTACAGTGTCTCTGCTCCCGAAAAAGCAAGGGAAAATAAATCCCCTCAACAGCGTAAAGAGCGCGCTGGAAGACGGAATGAAGACTCCGTCCCCCAATTCCGGTTATCCAATGGCAGCAACTGCAGGGGCTTTGGGCGTCAAACTCGAAAAACCTGATTATTATGTGTTGGGAGCTTCGTATCCCCCCACGGAAATAAAAGATATAAAAAGGGTATCCCAATTAATAGCAATTGCTTCAGGATTCTCACTTGTTGCCTTTGCGGCAGTGATCCAGATAGCAGGAATTTATCTGTACCTATAACTCCTCCTTTATTTGTCAGAGCCCGGTTTTTGTGACAACTCGAATTTTATGAGGAAACAAGGCTCTGAGAAAAGCCAATTTACGATTCTAATGATTTTCGAAAGTAAATATACTGTATTGACAATCCCGAAGTGATCGTATGAAGTTATCCGATATTGAGGAAAGGGACCTGAAAAAAGGGCAGCCTGAAAAAGTAGAGGGAAAAGCTACCGTTGACATCCTCGATGTCCTTGCTGAAGAAGGCATCAGTATCCAGAATCTTGCAGACACGGCTCTAGAAATGTACGTTCCTCATCCTGGACTTGAGACCAGGGAAAAAGCAGACGCTTTGTTTAAGAGGGAACTTAAGTACGCTCTTTCGGATCCAAACCTCTGCCTTCTGATTTATTCCGGGGTCCTGCTCGAGAGAGAAGGCAGGGCAGGAACTCTTCCGAACCTCAGCAAAAGTTCCTATGAAAAAGATCTGAGTTTTATAATCGCAGACGAGGTACTTGGGACAAGCATTGCAACCTACATCAGCGGCTCCAAAGGCGCATTCGAGTTTGTCAGGTTTGACAAACAAAAGCCAGGAATCCTTGCAAATCTGGGGCCGTTTATGGATGACGTGATAGGGGGCCTCATAGGAGGAGTATCCTCCAACATGTATTCAAGAGGTATGGCAGAGTTTGAAAGAAAGGACTGAAAACCAGGCGGGATACAATGAATTCATATTTACTTGCTTTTAAATCGGGTTTTGGCTTCCTGTCCACGATCCCTGTGGGAATCAGTATGGAAGGGATCGATGAGCTTATGAAAAAAATATATTTTTACCCTGTTGTGGGAGCCGTCCTGGGACTTCTCATAGGGACAGTTGCATATATCGGACAGGGGATATTTCCGGAGCCTGTCCTTGCAGCCCTAATTATGGGATTCATATACTATATTACTGGTTTTAACCATCTTGACGGAGTCACTGACATGGGCGACGGTTTTATGGCTCATGGATCGCTTGAAAAAAAAATCAGGGCTCTGAAAGACACAAATCTCGGGACAGGAGGAGTTTCCTTCTGCATTCTGTTGTTACTTACTCTGTACGGTTCGATAAGAGCAGTCCAGGAAGGAGGTCTGACTGTTTTCGGATCTAACCTTCCAATGTTGATGTTTGCATCGATGTTCATTGCAGAGGTTAGTGCAAAGCAATCCATGCTAACAATTGCTGCATTCGGAAAGCCCATACCTCCGCAGGATAAACAGGCTTACCCCGGTTTAGGTGCCATGACCATGAACGGTGCAACCCGAAAAAATTTCCTGATAGGATTTATATTCGGGGCCGTTGTATGCTTCCTACCTTTCGGGTGGATAGGGCTGATTCCCTACATGGCAGCCTGCACCTCGGCTCTGGTGATTCTCAACAGAAGCTATGCCCATTTTGGCGGCTTAAATGGAGACGGAATTGGTACTGCTAACGAAATCGGCAGAGTAACTGCCCTGATTATTATCGCAGTCATCCTGAAACTTTCATTAAACGGATACACGGGAGGTTTAGAATGGACGCTATTGTAATGGCGGGAGGATTCGGACAAAGACTTGGAATGGGGGAAAAGCCGTGTGTTGAACTGCTTGGAAAACCACTCATAAGTTACGTGATAGATACTCTTAGAGCCTCAAAGAATATAGATAGGGTCTTTGTAGCAGTCTCACCTGTAACCCCTAAGACCGAAATCATGATTCAGGAACGTTATAAAGGAAAAGTTCAGGTAATCAGGACCTTTGGCGGAAACTACGTAGGAGATATGATCCATGCGGTAGAAACTGCGAACACGACGGGTCCGGTAATGATTATTATGTCGGATCTTCCCCTGATAGACCCCGAACTTATCGATTCGGTAATCGAAAAATACAGGGAAGAAGGAAAGCCGGCTCTTTCGGTATATGTCCCTATCAATGTCTGCAAAGGAACCGGGATCAGGCCGGATACCGTCTTTAACAAGGATGGAAAGCTGATCGTGCCTGCCGGAGTTAATATTCTGGACAGTTCTCAAATCAGAAAAGAACAGGAAGACTTTAATCTGATACTTGAGAATCCCAAACTGGCAATAAACGTAAATACCGTTAAAGACCTGCAGAGATGCAGAGATCTGCTGCAGTGTTCAAACTAAAATTTGCTAGAGGTGTCATAGATTCTATCTTTAAAAAACCTGGTACTGAGCCGTGATGGTAAAAAAATTCTTCGTGGGGTCAACCTTGAGGTAGGGGACCGGGAGGTTCACAGTATCATCGGTGCAAATGGCGCAGGAAAAAGTACACTTGCCTACACCCTGATGGGGCTGCAGGGTTATGAACACGAAGAAGGCAGCCTCATTTTTGATGGGGAAGATATTACACAACTCTCGATAACCGAACGTGCGAGAAAAGGCATCACTCTTGCCTGGCAGGAACCTGCCCGCTTTGAAGGGCTAAAGGTCAGGGATTACCTGGCAATCGGGGCAAAGAGTCACGGAGGCATCACGGAAGAGGAACTAAGAGAGGCCCTGAGAAAGGTTGACCTTAAACCCGAAAAATACCTGAACAGGGAAGTGGGCGAAGCGCTTAGCGGAGGCGAAAGAAAGCGCATAGAACTCGCCTCCATAATTACAATGAAACCCAAACTTGCAATTCTTGACGAACCTGATTCAGGCATTGACGTTGTTTCCTTGAAAGAAATCGTAAGTTTGATCCGGACTCTCAAGGAAAATGGTTCCTCGGTACTTGTAATCACACATAGAGAGGAAATTGCAGCTGCCTCCGATAAAGCATCCCTCATGTGTGAAGGGGCTATCCTCAGGAGCGGAGACCCCCTGGAGATCAGCGAATTTTTCAAAAACAGATGCATACCCTGTGACAGCAGGGTATCCCCACCAAAGGTGATCTGACAATGAATCAGAGAACTCTTAATGTGCTTTCCAGTGAAATAGAAGATATAAACGCAGCCTATACGGCAGCAGGAGGGGATGCTGCAGTCCTCCACAAGCATGAGCTTGCAAGTCTTGTGGTAAGTGGAAACAAAGTGCTCAATGCGAACGGGACAGAAGGCATTGTGCTCGAAAAGCATGAGACCGAATATGGAGTGGACATTAAAATGACCATCAAGAAAGGGTACAAAATTCCACTTCCTGTCCACCTCTGCTTCGGACTGATCCCTAAAGAAGGGCTCCAGGAAATAAAAATGAATTTCGTGGCCGAAGAAGACTCGGCTGTTGAACTCATAGCCCACTGTACTTTCCCTAATGCTGTAAAGGTCATCCATAAAATGGATGCTCAAATGCTTATAGGGAAAAATGCCTCATTAAAATACACGGAAACCCACTTCCACGGCCCCCATGGAGGAATTCAGGTTATTCCGAAGGCCCATATAAAAATAGAAGAAGGAGGCAGCTACTACACTAATTTTTCGCTTGTTTCGGGCAGAGTGGGGTACCTGGAATTCGACTATAGCGTGGATGCCGAAAAAGACTCTATCTGCGAGATGGTTACAAAGGTTTATGGAAAAAAGGACGACAAAATAAAAATCCTAGAAAAAATATCCCTTAATGGGGAAAATGCCCGAAGCGTAATCAAAAGTCGACTGGCCATTACCGATAATGCAGAATCAGAGTTCAGGGGAATCACTGAAGGTCGCGCTCCGAGAGCCAGGGGACACGTGGACTGCATGGAAGTTATCCAGGGCAACGCAAAAGCCGAAGCTATTCCAATTGTACGTGTTGATAATCCTCTGGCAAAAGTAACCCACGAGGCTGCAATTGGTTGTGTAGACAAAAAAGAAGTCGAAACCCTTATGGCTCGCGGCCTTGAAGAAGACGATGCTATAGACATAATTGTAAAGGGAATGCTGGCCTGAAGCCTTTCGTTCCCTTTTACCCGGAGTATCCATTGCTTCAGCTGATTCAGTCCGCGAACATGGAGAAGCTCTCCTGAGAACCTGAAATTTTAATCTGAACAGGGAGTGGAAAGCATGAATGGGTATATTATTATCCTGGAGAAAAAATATTCCGAAAAAAATCTTCAACTCATTACCGGAAAAAAGGATATAGCTGCACATCGCGAAAGTATTCCCGAAGAGATGTTGCTTTTAAGTGAAGTCATAGAAGATCCCCTCAAGCTCCCTTATCTGCTGGATACTTTCTATACTGCACAGATAAAGAATGAAAAAGCCTTTCATTTTGCTCTCCTGAGAGTACAGGTCGATTCCGATCTCAGAATGCATGAGGACATTCAGAAATACCAGCAAAGGAAGTATGTAGCCGAAACTCTGGAAAAACTGCTCTACGGGGAACTTATGCTTTCTGTAGGAGAAAATAGCATGGACGTAGAGTGATGTGCCTGCTTTTTTACAGCAGGTTTATTTTCAGGATGGATCGGAAAATCAATGGGAAGACTAAACTTTTTGTAAATCTGCGAAAAGCCGGCCAAAATTCCTCTGAGGTGCTCTTTACTGTCTATGTTTTCGGTGCGGTTGACCGTAGCTATAATACACTTTTTTTTCTCTAAGCCTAATTTTGTAGGTTTGTCGGTTTCCGGTCTGGAAATCTCAAGGTCCTGTTAGGCTGCATCGGCAATCGTATTTCCTGCCACGAAGATTTTCTTTCTTTGGGATCCCTTCGTTCAGCAGGTATTTTTGAGATTCACTTTTGAAAACTTTTTTGTGACAGAAAAACTAATAGCAATATAAAACTCTGATCATATACAGTAAAAAAATTAATTTATTGTTATTAAATCTGTTAATAAAAGAAAGATTATTTATCTACTGATTTACAATTATTTTGCACAGTTTTGTGAAGTTTCCAGCCAGTCATTTTTATAGTCGCACTTGATCATGGTAACCAACTTAACTAGGAAAGACTCTGACTTCAATGAATTGCTATATTATATAAATCATTCAAATTTCAAGATTTTTCAAAATTCTTTACAAATTTAATAATCATTAATTGAGGGGCCAAAATGGAAGGAATGAAATTTAATAAAACGTTTAGGGGGCAGACCTTCAATAAAGCTTTGGGAATAACGGCACTGGCGTTTTTAATGCTGGTGAGCATTGCAGGGGCAGCGCCATTTGCATACATCACAAATAGTGATAGTAACGACGTTTCTGTAATTGATACAACCACAAACAAGGTTATGGCTACGATATCCGTAGGATCTAGTCCTATGGGAATTGCAATTAGTCCGGATGGAACAAAGGTATACGTGGTAAATGCTCGTAGCAACGATGTATCCGTAATTGACACGGCAACAAATACTGTTACAGCCACCGTGCCTGTAGGAAGTTCTCCTCAAGGAGTTGTGGTCAGCCCGAATGGAAAAAAGGTATATGTGGCAAACCAGGTCAGTAACACTATCTCTGTAATTGATACCGCCAAAAATACTATTGTAAGTACAGTAAATACCGGAAAATATCCCACGGGAGTAGCGATAAGTCCGGATGGAAAAAAGATATATGTGACAAATTACGGGGACAAAACCGTCTCTATAATTGACACTGCCACAAAAGCTGTTACAAGCACGGTATCTGTAGGAAAAAGTCCTAAGGAAATTGCGGTCACACCAGATGGAACTAAGGTGTACGTAGTAAACTCCGATAGCGGGAGCATCTCTGTAATTGACACGGCGACAAACAGTGTTACAAAGACGGTGAAAATAGGAGGAGCTCCTTTTGGAGTTGCAGTCAACCCAGAAGGAACAAAGGTATATGTGACGAATAATGACGAATATTTTAGCACTGTCTCTGTAATTGACACCGCCAGAAACGAGATTACAGCCACAATACCTGTTGGATCTAATCCAATGGGAATTGCAGTCACGCCGGACGGAAAAAAAGTGTATGTGGCGATTAACCTACACAACACTATCTCTGTAATTGACACCTCGACCAACACTATTACAGCCACTATGCTTGTAGGAAAGAGTCCTTATGCTTTGGGCCAGTTTATAGCTTCTATCCCGGAACACCCGGTTTATCCTTTAGCGAACTTCAGCAGCAATGTCACATCAGATTACGTTTTCCTTTCTGTACCTGTCCAGTTTACAGATCTATCAGAGAATGCAAGCAAATGGAACTGGGACTTTGGAGACGGGTCTAGTTCAACAAAGCAGAATCCCACGCATACCCATTCTGCAGCAGGAATCTATACTGTTAGGCTGACAGTAAACAATTCAAACGGCACGGATTCAAAGCTTGCTACAGTAAATGTTGTACCAAAAGGTTCTCTTGCGCCTTCATATGCATATATTACAAACTTCAACAGCAACAGTGTTACTGTAATTAACACCGCAAATAACACCTTTAAAGACACGGTGCCCGTAGGAAAAAAACCTTTGGGCATTGCAGTAAGCCCGGATGGAACAAGGGTATATGTGACGAATGCCAACTACGGCGACAGTGGTACTGTTTCTGTAATTGACACCGCCAGAAACGAGGTTACAGCCACCGTGGATGTGGGATATAAACATAGTCCTTCTGGAGTTGCAGTCACACCGGATGGAAAAAGACTATTTGTGGCTAATCGTGATATCAACGGTGTCTCTGTAATTGACACGTCTACAAACACTGTTATAGCCACGGTGCCTGCAGGAATTAATCCATTAGGAGTTACAGTCACACCGAATGGAACAAAACTATATGTGGCGAACCGCTACAGCAATAATGTTTCTGTAATTGATACTGCAACCAACGCCGTTACAGCGACTGTGAAAGTTGGACTTGGCCCCTGTGGGGTTACAGTTAACCAGGCTGGAACAAAACTGTATGTAACGAACTGTGAAAGTAACGCTATTTCTGTAATTGACACGAGTTCAAACACTGTTACCGCCACAGTGCCTGTAGGAAAATGGCCTATGGGAGTTGGAGTAAGCCCGGATGGAACAAAACTATATGTGGCAAACGAACGCAGTAACAATGTCTCTATTATTGACACTGCAACAAACACTGTTACAGCCACAGTAACGGTTGGGAAAAGTCCTTATGGAATTGCAGTTACGCCGGATGGAACAAAGATATATGTAGCGAACTCCGGCAATGATGATGATCCCGGAAACACTGTCTCTGTAATTGACGCAGCCACAAACAAGGTTATAACCACGGTAAATACAGGTTTCATTCCCATTGCTTTCGGTCAGTTTATGAGTCCTCTCCCGGCACAACCATTGCTTCCTGTTGCAAACTTCAGCAGCAATCTCACATCCGGTTATGCTTCTCTTTCTGTCCAGTTTACGGATTTCTCGAAGAATGCGGATGGGTGGAACTGGAACTTTGGAGACGGATCCAATTCAACCCAACAGAATCCGGAACACACTTACTCCGGAGCAGGGAATTACAAAGTAACGCTTAAAGTAAACAATGCAAACGGTACCGATTCGAAATTTGCCACCGTAACTGTTCTGGCATATCCGGTATTTTCTGCATCTCCAACCTCAGGAAAAACGCCGCTCACAGTTAGTTTTACTGACCAGAGCACAGGGTCTCCCGCTTCATGGAACTGGACTTTTGGAGATGGGACTTACTCAACGGAAAAGAATCCTCGACATATATATAAAAAACCGGGAAAATATTCGGTTACCCTGACATTAAACGAAACGGGAAATAGTAGTGCAGTAACAAAATCAAGCTATATTGCCGTTTCGAACGGTTTTGAAGCTCCAGTTGCTGCTTTTTCTGCATCTCCGACTTCAGGAAAAGCGCCTCTAACTGTTGATTTCACTGGCCAGAGTACAGGATCGACAGGCTCAATGAAGTGGACTTTTGGAGACGGTACATATTCAACCGGCGAGAAACCTGTACATACATACAGCAAAGCAGGATTATACTCTGTGACATTGACAGTAAGTAATGTAGATGGCAGCAATACGTTAACAAAATCAAGTTACATTGTCGTTTCAAACGTTTTACCTGCTCCTGTAACAAGTTTCTCTGCGTCCCCTACTTCAGGAAACGCACCCCTTACTATTGGTTTTACTGGTCAGGGCAAAGGATCGCCAACCTCATGGAAATGGTCTTTCGGAGACGGGAATACTTCAACAGATAAGAATCCTGTACACACATTCAATAAATCAGGACTCTATTCTGTTAAATTGACAGCAAGTAATGAAAAAGGCAGTAACACGTTGACAAAATCCAGCTATATTGCTGTCTCAAGCGTTTCAAATACTCCCGTTTCCAAATTCTCTGCATCTTTGACTTCAGGAAAAGCGCCTCTTACTGTTGATTTCACTGACCAGAGCACAGGATCGCCAACGGCATGGAAATGGACTTTCGGAGATGGAAATAATTCAACAGAGAAAAATCCTGTACATACATATAATAAATCAGGACTATATTCTGTCACATTAACAGCAAGTAATGCAAAGGGTAGTAATGCGTTGACAAAAACAGGCTATATTGCTGTCTCAAGCGTTTTACCTGCTCCTGTAACCAGTTTCTCTGCGTCTCCTACTTCAGGAAAAACACCCTTTACTGTTAGTTTTACTGACCAGAGCACAGGGTCACCAACTTCATGGAAATGGACTTTTGGAGACGGAAGCAATTCAACAGAAAAGAATCCTGTACATACATATAATAAATCAGGGAATTACACTGTTGCTTTGACGACGACCAATGAGGGAGGCAGTGATAAGGTACAAAAATTTAACTATATAAATGTAATTTCCGAAAGAGGTAGTTTGGTGTCGAATCCAGATTATATTGTCCCTGTCACCGCCTTTACTGCAAATACAACTTCAGGGAGTATGCCTCTTACTGTTGATTTCACTGACCAGAGTACAGGATTGCCAACCTCATGGAAATGGACTTTCGGAGATGGAAATACTTCCACAGATAAGAATCCTGTACATACATACAATAAATCAGGACGATACTCTGTTACATTGACAGCAAATAATGAAAACGGCAGTAATGCGTTGACAAAAACCGGTTATATTTATGTCTCAAACGTTTTACCTGCTCCTGTTTCCAAATTCTCTGTATCCTCTTCTTCAGGAAGCATGCCTCTTACTGTTCGTTTTACTGACCAGAGCACAGAATCACCAACCTCATGGAGATGGACTTTCGGAGATGGAAATGCTTCTACAGAAAGGAATGCTGTACATACATACAATAAATCAGGACGATATACTGTTACATTGACAGCAAGTAATGAAAACGGCACTAACGTGTTGACAAAATCCAGCTATATTGCTGTCTCAAGCGTTTTACCTGCTCCCGTTACCGATTTCTCTGCATCCCCTACTTCAGGAAAAGCGCCCCTTACTGTTAGTTTTACTGACCAGAGCATAGGATCACCAACTTCGTGGAAATGGACTTTCGGAGATGGAAGCAATTCAACAGAAAAGAATCCTGTACACAAATACAATAAATCAGGACTATATTCTGTTACATTGACAGCAAGTAATGAAAATGGCACTAATGCTTTGACAAAAACCGGCTATGTTGCTGTCTCAAGCGTTTTAAACATCCCTATTGCCAACTTCTCCGCATCTCCCACTTCAGGAGGTGTGCCTCTTACAGTTGGTTTTACTGACCAGAGCACAGGGTCACCAACTTCATGGAAATGGACTTTCGGAGATGGAAATAATTCAACAGAAAGAAATCCCGTACACACATACAATAAAACAGGACTATATTCTGTTACATTGACAGCAAGTAATGAAAATGGCACCAATGTGTTGACAAAAACCGGCTATATTGCTGTTTCAAACTCCCTTGCTGCTGCTTTTTCTGCCATTCCAACTTCAGGACCTGCACCACTTAGTGTCAGTTTTACAGACAGGAGTACCGGATCGCCAACCTCATGGAAATGGACTTTCGGAGATGGAAATAATTCAACCGAAAAGAATCCCGTATATGTATACAATAAAACAGGGCAATATACTGTTAGTTTAACAGTAAATAATCTACAAAGCAGTAGCACTGAAACAAGGTCTAGATATATTGTAGTTAGTAAGTAAATATCTAAAATTGAAAAAGATGGCTTTGTAGAAAACCTACCTAAAACTAGTATCGTAAAAACCTAATTATCGAACATATTATTTGGTAGCTTCCATCAGCTGATATGGTTTTGACCTTAAATTGATGATCCACAATTAAGTTTTCGTGACACTAGCTCCAAGAGGCTGAAAATAAATAAAAAGATACCACGCCATTCAGTTCAAACTAATGTAGATTAATTGTAAGGATTTCTACAGAGCCATTTTTTTACAAAACTATCTTCCCTGTATTAAAAGCTTTAAGCATGCCATAATGGATTAAATATACTGTGTGAGTTCTTACTTTGGGTGAAATGTTTCCATATTCTCTTTCTCTATAACACCACCTAATAAATCCCCCTTTGGTAGTATCATCTATATAACAAATGATATTATGATTATATAAAAATTGTAGGAAGTTGTCTTCGTTATCACAAAAAGCTGGAATTGCGTAATTGTTCCTAGTTATAAAATCATGATATAAATCGAATGCGGACTTATATAGTTGGTATGAAAATCGAGAGGCACCTTTTAAATATGGAAAGAATGTAATAAATGTTCTATACTCGTCTTCTGAGTAATAAAATAACAATTCGTCCCTTATTTCTCCTAGAAAATAAGTAGCTAATTGATCTCGAAAATCTGGATCTTGAAAATCTTCTCTAGAAAAGACTTCGTTCGGATTTTTGCCTTTGTTTTCAAAAGTGATTTTTAAAATATTTAACATAGTAACTATATCTCTTGGGCGAGATAATGAATATTTCAAAAAGTCTTTAAAGGCTGAGTGTTCTTCGGAATTTTGTTCTTCATCTTCGACATCGTATGGGAAATAATAATCCCATGCGTCACCTTTATTTAAATTAGTTATTTCCTCACGAGTCTGCTGGACTTTTAGTATATTGTCTGCTACCTCAAAGATTGGGGATTTTCTATATATTGGGTACTTGGTTCTCCAATCAAGCAATATGGAATTATCTCTTAGCTTATTGTTTTGATTTTGTAAACCTAAAGATTCGAAAATATCTGGTCTAAGAAGCAGAACGACTCTTAGTCTTCCTTTTGAATCTTTTATCGAAGAAAATATATCATTATTTATTGCCCAAGCTGCGTTAGCTAATCCTTTAACACACTCTAAGTACTCGTCAAAAGGCACACCTGAAGGTCTTACATCTATTCCATCTATGAATAAAATATAACTTTTACTCAAGCTAATAGAACTGAGAGCTTCTTCAAATTGTTTTTGAATATAATACAAATTCATCTGGAATCTTGAATTATCAGTAGTAATCTCTCTACTTATTCCTGCTCCAGTTTTCCCCTCGGAATTAAAATATTTAGTCAGCAACTGTACACTTAATTTCAAATCATCTACAAAACGCATTGCATGAATAATCTCTGGAGAAAACGCACCATAATAAAATTCATCAATGGCTTTCTGAATAGCTCTAAACTTCCAGTATTTACTTATAGATGTAATATTTTTTTCTCTTTCTAGTATTTGTTGCGAAAGTAAAAGATATATTATTACTGACCAAATGTCTGTGTAATCCGATAATTGTAAATGGCGGCCTAATTTTAATTTAATAAACTTTAGATAATCCGTTTCTCTAACATGCTTATGTATCCCAATTTTTTCTTTATATTCAGTATTTGAAATGTATACTGCATAAGCAGTTTTTCCAGTTCCCTTTTCACCTATCAGGAAATATGTATTATTTTCGCATAATTTATCCAAGTCTTTTGTTCGGATAAAGAATTTATTAAATAACTCTTTATATTCTCGTCCTCTATAAGTCTGAGCATCATTATATCCAAAATTTAGATCGGGGACAGGGATCATATTATATAACTCACATTTTGTAATTTGCAATACTATTTTTTTACTATTACATATACATTTGCAAATTTTCTCAATGTGGATTATTAATCGTCAGTAAAGTTATTTATTTTCTCAATTACGTTTAACTAATTCCAAATTTATTACAATCTTCATGATGTGGATATTTCTATTAATGTAAATATTTCTATTTTAGTTTTCTAGAAATAAAATCACGATAAAGACGTAAAATATTATTCTCTATTTGATATGGATAAGCAAATAAAACGTCGTTTTCGTTTGCAAAAAATCTAGTTAATACTAAATCTCTTTCCGCAGTTATTATTTTTCTATTAAATTCATCTATGTAAATACTCTTTAGTAATTTATCAGGATCAAATAATTTTTCAACGCATTTGATCAACGCATTTTTATATTCTTTTGTAATATTTAACCCATCAATTTCTTTTTTTGCACGAGTCAAATAAGAAAGCTCCGGAAAATCTAGTTCTTGCATTATATCACCCACATGTCCCCCATTTATACTATATTTCAATCAGTATTAAATTATATAGGAAACTCTAGTTAGCTCCAAGTGAGATCCATTTTTCATTAGACTGTTAAATTTTCCGAGTGTTAAATTATATTAATAATGTACAACATACTTAATTTTTTCCATTTATTCACAACATATCCTTCAAGAATTAAAAACTACCTCAACAACCAACTACAACTCTCTTTATAGTATACGGCCTATATGCGAAACTTCAAGACAATGAAAGTATGCAGAAATGAAAAAATTATCGAGTTTTCAGGACTTCAGGATTTTTTTAAAAACAAAGAAACGAAAGCAGGTGTATCCGCGAATTTCTCATCAATTTTTTTTCATCTTCTCGATTTCTGCACGTAATTCCTGAAGTTCCTGCCTATCAATTGCACCCTCGACGCGTAATTTTTGAAGTTCTTGGCTTTCAACTGCACTTGCTGCCACGATTCTCGCAAAATTTTCATTCTCAGCTTGCATCTCTGGAATTCAGGTGATTCTGAAATATCCAATGTTTTTTTCTATTGTCAAATACGGAATAGACTTTTTGTATTCTTCGCGATAGTCGAGTGGATCAGGAAGGCAGTATACACTTGCCCGTCCACAATTTTATGGCCCATACATACTTCTACAAAAATGTGATCTGCTCCCTTATTTTTGAGGGTATTGTTGAAAGATTTTTCTCATAGCGTGAGATCGTATATAGTTTCATTTCCCACGTGCTGTATTTTTTCCCTGCCTTCTCAGAGATGGATCTTTTTACTTCTGAGGTCGAGAGTAGTTATCCCGCTTTCAGGATCATAGCCATTTTTAAAATCGGAGATACTTTAGGGTTGCATATTTCTTCTGCTGCAAGTCCTGAGCTTATACCCACTAATAGAATAGCCTTTTCGATAGGCTCACAGACCTTCGAAACTTCCTGTAATTCCTCTTTTGTTGGAAGCCTTTTATTTTCTTTTTTCGTCTGTGGGCTGCTTGATTCCCGTTTCATTCGGGGAATTTCAATATCATGATAACTATAGAGGCTCCGAACGCTCCCCAGTCGGTTTTTAACCGTGTATTCTGCAGCCCCGGTGTCTTGCAGAAACTTTTTGAAGCCCGTAAAATACGTCTAATACGTCTTTCACGCATCTTCATACCTGCACTGACTTTATTCTCAGCTTCCCCGGTCAGTATTTTCGGATCTTTTCCGATCCAGTTTATGAAATGCTTCACTCCCTATAGGTATGAGCGTTCAGTGTTCTCACGGTTGATGTCGTCAAGCCAGTCTGATATGAACGGGTCTTCTCTCAGTTCATCTAATTCCATGCAAAAAGCCTCTCAGGTTGACTTAAATGTATTTTACTTTATCAGATTAAATACCAGTCCGTATCGTCAACCGAAAGATCTTCTTTGAGGCCGACTTTTCTCCTGGGAAGCTTAAGAGCATCAGTAATCGCGTCTGAAAGATCTTGAAGGTACTCTTTGGAGGAGAGGCTGTTATAGATGAAAGGTTTATCGGGCTGGAGCATTTTCTGAATCGTTACTTCCCTGGGAACGATATCAACTTCTATATCGACCATTTCCACGGCTTTTTCCATCGCAGTTCGGAAGTCTCCGATACAGTAAGCTATCCTGTGTTTGTAATTATCCCTGGTCTTTTCAAGATAAGCGGCAAGTCTTTCGCTTTCCATTTTTATGAAATCTCGTTTTATCTTTGCCACATTACATTTGCCCATCATGAAACTGTAATGCATGAAAGGATATTGCGTATCAAGTTCCCTGGGAGTAATCCCGCAGGTTCCAAAGGTTACTATATGTACATCTTCGGGTTTTGCAATCCCGAAGATTATTCGATCGAATTTTTTATGAGAAGGGCTTTCATGATAGGGTTTTCTTTTGGCACAGGGAACGAAAATACAGAGCTCCCTAAAGGGGGCTTCATACTCGGTCAGGATCCATTCATTGGCCCTTATCATATCCGGATGATAGATTATCTTATCAGTATCAAGAGGTTCTTGAGAACGTTCATCTTCAGGAATAATAGGTTTCATAACGTCAAAGCTAATTGAGCCTGGAGATTGTATATATAATTAACTAGTATCGTAAAAACCTAATTATCGAACATATTATTTGGTAGATTCCATCAGCTGATATGGTTTTGACCTTAAATTGATGATCCACAATTAAGTTTTCGTGACACTAGGTTAGCCGCAGGATTTGGAAGCTTTTACGAAATAGCACAGAGCAAATAGAAGAGAAAGTATGTAATAGATGGAATGTAATATAAGTAATAGAATATAAAGAAGATAAATAAGTAAAAGAATATAAAAGAGACAAATAAGATTAGAAATAAAGAATATAAAAGAAACAAATAAGATTAGAAATATACTCTCCACTTTGGGAGCTAAACAAACAAGGATGACATTAAATATTATTAGAGAGTAGAGATTAAATAATATTAAGAATTCAGGTGGAATTTCTTGTTTTCTAACAAAATTAACTTCTTCTCAATATAAAAATATCTTAATATGTGGGCGGTATTCTCAAAAACTGAATAAAATACAAATAATGAAACAAACCGTCCCAAATAGTGATCTTATGGTAAATTCTATTCATGAAATGATCAGAGCAAGCTTCAGATGCGAAGACATGGTAAAATGTGTACTCGGTTTGAAATCTCTTGACATCGAAGCATACAAGGCCCTGCTCATACATGGTCCCCTGACGGCCGAAAAACTGGGGGAAATCCTTAAAAGGGAAAGAAGTACTGCGTACCGTTCTCTACAGAACCTCATAACATGTGGAATTGTTTACAGAGAAACAAAATCCATTGAGAGCGGAGGATACTATTATGAATATGTAGCCATCGAACCCCAGGAAATGAAGCAGATGGTAAAGAAAAATGTTGATGAATGGTACAATCATATGAACGACCTGATTGAAAAAATGGATGATAAAGTAAGTGCCCTCATCCAGAGAATGGATGAGGAGGAACACTGAAGATAAAAATAAAATTCAATAGAAAATTTTGAGAGATTCCACGGAACTCACTGTTTTAATCCGTCTACAAAATCTCCCATTCTCTCTATTGCTTTTTTAAGGTCATCCATGGACGCTGCATAGGCACATCGGAGGAAACCTTCACCTGATTCTCCAAAGACATCTCCGGGAATCGTGACAACTTTCTTTTCGTCCAGAAGACGCTCTGCAAATTCAGAAGAAGAAAGCCCGGTATTCCCAATGTAGGGGAAAGCGTAGAATGCGCCTTTGGGGTTGCAGCACTCAAGCCCTATGCTGTTAAAGCCCCTGACGATAAAGTGTCTGCGACGGTCATATTCCCGAACCATCCGCTCCATTTCCTCTTTACCATTGCGGAGAGCTTCAATTGCCCCTACCTGAGCAGTTGTGGGGGCGCACAGCATGGAGTACTGGTGGATCATCATCATTGAGTGGATAATCTCAGGAGAGCCCATTGCAAAACCGAGCCTGAGCCCTGTCATTGCATAGGCTTTGGAAAAGCCATTCAGCATGACGGTCCTGTCTTTCATACCATCCAGAGAAGAGAACGGAACATGAGTACCGTCATAGGTCAGGCACTCGTAAACCTCGTCCGAGATAACAAATAGGTCATGTTCCACAACAAGATCGGCAATATCCTCCAGCCCTTCCTGTGTCATGATTGCTCCCGTAGGGTTATTAGGGAAATTGAGAATAATTGCCTTGGTCTTATCCGTGATTGCAGGCTTGAGGGCTTCTGCAGTCAGGCTAAAATCATCTTTCCTGTGGGTGGAAACAATAACAGGCTTACCTCCTGCCAGAATAACCGACGGGACGTATGCTACATAAGAGGGCTGGACTACAATAACCTCATCGGCGGGGTTTACAACTGCCCTGACGGCTATATCCAGAGCTTCACTTACACCTGTTGTGATAAGCACCTCGGATGCCGGGTCATAGTCCAGACCATAACGCCTGTAATAGGTCCTGGTAAGTTCGTCTCTGAGTTCCGGAAGCCCGTAATTTGAGGTATAAGAAGTCTGCCCTTTTTCCAGAGAGTGTATACACATTTCACGGATATGCCAAGGAGTAATGAAATCAGGTTCTCCTACACCAAGCGAGATTATATCCTCAAGTCCGGAAACCAGATCAAAAAAACGGCGTATTCCTGAAGGTGGGATATTCTTCACAGCTTCCGCAACAAATTTCGAAGGATTGCATGGAGGTCTCAAGCAAAACACCCCTGTGAAAAAATTATATGAGTCGAATGAAATGTAAAATTGAAAGGGGATCAGGCTTTAGGCGATCTCGTATTAAAACGAAACCGGCAGCCTTTTAATCGCCTCAGGTTCGTGGAGAATAACCCCGTCTTCTTTATAAGTCTTCAGTACGAAGTGGGTCGACGTACTCTGTACCTGATCCAGGGTTGCAATTTTCTCTGCCACGAAAAAGGCCACGTCCTTCATTGATTTTCCTCGGACGGTAAGAGATATGTCGTAGTCCCCGGATAAAAGCCTGACAGATCGGACTTCCGGGAACTTATAGATCCTTTCTGCAATTGCCTGATAGCCCTGGTTGCGCTCGAGAGTGACTTTCAGCTCAATCACGGCATAAACATAATTTTCCCCAACCAGATCCCAATCAACGATGGTCTTGTAGTGCCGGATAACTCCTGTTTCTTCAAGTTTTGCGATCGTCTGGGAAACTTCCTGTGCAGACATATCTGTCAGGGCTGCAATTTCTTCCGGACTTGCTCGAGCGTCGTTTTCAAGAATTTCCAGTATATGTCGAATCTGTTCGTCCATAGTGATCACGGCACAAAGGTGAGGAAAATTTAGCAAAGAATCCCGTCTGCGAGGTTAAATTCTATTTGAATTATTCAATTAATACAGCGTTTACAACTCCGTCCTGTCCTGGTCTGCTTGTAACTCTCGCAGTTCCGATAGGAGTCCTTATGACGGAGCCTTTTGTCAGAATGTTACGCCTGATATAGTGTTTGTTTGCAGTATTGTCGAGAACTGTCTCAATGGGAGCAGAGACGGTCTTTCCGTCTTTGGGGTTGGTTATGTTTGCAATGTTGCACTGAAGAAGCCTTACCTTCCTGTTGCCTCCCATTGTGTGGACATTTTTCCTCTTTACTTCACTTATACGAGTATCCGCAGACTCGCGGCCCATTTCAAACTTACGCTTCCCGCGGGCAGCAATGACTTTCCCACCGGTCACTTTCCTTCTGGAACTACCTTGCCATCTCATATTAAAACCTCATATATTATTGAAATTGTAATCAATGTTCGTCTCTAGTGATTATAGTCTTTAATGATTAATCTGTACTTTCCGATTGTAAATATACCGTAATCCTGGTGATCTTGATCTTATCAGGGCAAAAGCACACTTATCAGTAGCTTAATTGCTCTGATTATATATTAATTATATTAGCAGGAGTACTTTAATTAGCATATTTGCTATGGACTAATCAATACAAATAGAATCGTATAAGAACTTTGCGATCAGGCGGTCAGAAAAAACTCAATTTTGGTACCTGCCTGAGTATAGGCGCCTGTGTCTGCGAAAAGGGCTTTAGAGAATATAAATCAAATATAAAAAGAATTCACAAAGAAAAGGGAAAAGACGGAAATAAATATTACATAATTGTGATAAATATTACAATTATATAAAAATGCAACAAATAGATTTTTTTCGAGACATTTTCGAGACTTACACCCAAAAAACAAATTTTAGTCAAAGTATTTCAGATATCTGCGCATTAAATGCAGCAAATCAGGAGAAAAAGAAATGGTCACAGAAATTTCATTAAATACCATATGCGGACATACCACAAAGATCATTGCCACAAAAGAAGGAAAGAATACTCACATTCATATTAAGACTACATGTGAAAAACTTAGAAAATGGGGTACACATTTTGATATGGGAATGAAAGATCTCATGGGTGGCCCCGAAACAGTACTTGCCCAAAAGATGGCTGAAGCACCTCTTACACCCACCTGTCTTGTTCCGGCAGCAGTCATGAATGCTTGCTGGCTCGAAAACGGCATGATCTCGAAAAATCTTGCAAGAGAAATGGGGAAGATGGAAATTATATTTGACAAACTGGAGTGAGTTCTCTTTATAATCCCCTTTATAATCCCTTCATTTTCTTTGTGAAAAACTAACTGTACTGAAGAAAGAAAATAAAAAATAACAGTACTGTGAAAATTGTTCTGTATACATATTAACTCAGGAATACTTAAATCAAATCTGGTTAAGTATAATTTACCCAAAACCGGACAAAATCCGTATCAAAAATATTAAAATAACATTACGTTTCAGTGTTAATAATAAGTCTCATAAGTGGGAATTAAAAAATTGGAGCTAAAAATATGGATATAGAAAAAATAAATAGTTATGGGCAGGAACTGATCGACTGTCTGAAACTAAAAACATCTCCTGTTGCAGTTAAATTGATTCCAAAAGGAGATTCAGTCCCGGAGGGAATGAAAAAGGTAGACGAGGCTATGAGGCACTGCCAGCTGGTTGACAGAGTGAGAAGAACTGGCGAGGAGTTCTACACCCTTGGCGAAGATCAGATGTGTAAAGGTGGAGCTGGTGCAATGGGTCTTGGAGCATTGCCTCCAAAAGTGGCCAGCGGTGAATTCTATTACAAAGGACTCAAACAATTCAGCACACAGGGTGCCGCAAGACGTACCATTCAGATGGTCCCTACCCTCCCGCCGAACTCAACAGAAGCTGTCCTCTACGCCCCCCTTGAAAAAGCCTCATTCACTCCGGATGTTATTGTGGTTATCTGTACCCCCAAACAAATTATGTTACTCACACAGGCCTTTGTGTACAAGACCGGAGGCAGGCTTGAAGCCAGTTTCGCAGGAAAGCAGAGCTTATGTTCTGACGCTGTTGTGCAGGCATATAAAGAAGGCAAAATCGGAGTTACAGTCGGCTGCAGCGGCAGCAGGAGTTACACCAAGATTGCAGAGGAAGAAATGATAATGGGGATCCCGGTAGAACTTCTGGGTGATGTGGCCTCTGGCCTCATGGAAATCTGCCCTAAATAAAATCTGGAACCCACATCTTTTCTTCACAAGTAAATTCCTTCATGTTCAAGCCCTTTCAAAGGTTTCCAAGATGAGAAACTAATGAAAGGGCATATTAAACATGATTCACACAATTTGAATGTTTAAAACTCAAAAGACGTTATAACTTCATCTTTTTTGAATTGATTCCACCTAAGATTCCATTTAATCTTTTCTTGCTATTCCAAGGCGAAATTCAGGAAAAAGAAGCGGCAATTCTGTAAATTATTCTGCTTGAACGAGCGAAAAGAAATCTTACTTATCCATAAATTAGCACTATCGAGCGAAGAGAAAATCACTGTTACTTGCCCAGAAATTAGTCCTCTTGAGCGAGCGAAGCGAGGGAAAAGGACTGCGGGCTCCCGAATCGCAACTCGGGAAGCGCAACTCGGGCTGGAGAAACCAGTAGACGAGAGACAATTATATACTAATAGAGAAAAGAGAAGGAAAATGACCTGTTACATAGCAGACTCAGCGGTCTTTATAATGGGGAACTGCAATTTTGACAGTTCGCTGATGATTACCGTCCCTTCTGTTGCGGATGAGTTAAAAAGCAGGGATTCAGTGCTTCGTTTTGACCTTGCAAAAGAAGGAGGATTACGTGTGGAATGGCCAGAACCCGAAATGGTAAAAGAGGTTCGGAAAATGGCGGAGCACACCAGGGATTCTGAAGAACTCTCCAAGACAGATATTGAAATCCTTGCAAAAGCTTTTGAGCATAGGGACAGATGCGTTTTGCTCACAGATGACTATGCAGTCCAGAATGTCGCCGCACAGCTTGGGATTCAGGTTAAACCCATTGCCCAGAAAAAAATTAAGGACATCATTATCTGGCAAAAACAGTGTATTGGCTGCAAAAAAACATTTGGCGAAGGGGATGTATGCCCTATCTGCGGCTCTCCTCTTAAGAAAAAGAGGAAAAAAACTATAAAAGAAAAGAGGCAATCTTAAACTGAAGAAAAAGATATAACGCTTGATAGTGTAATAGTGTCTTTAATCGAGTGAATATACTTGAATATAATTTTTCAGGCAGTATTCCAGGCAAGATTTATAAATAGAAATAAAAATACGCCGGAAATACAGCCGAATAAAAATTTCAGGTGGGAATGGAGGCATGAAGAATATAGAAGATTTAATCCAGAAAGCTGTGGAATTGCAGAGCAATGGGCTTGTTACCGGCCAGATTGCCGATGAACTCAATGTTTCAAGAGAAACGGTTACCTGGCTCTTAACCCGTTCGAAAAAAGAAGTAACAGCCCCTGCTCCAAAAGATATTTCCGTAAACTGGAGCAGTATAGGGAAAAGTGCTACACGTCTCCACTACATCTCGCTTGCACTCTGCGACATGGTGCTTGAGACCCTGGAAAAAACAAATGTTGAAGTGGACGTAGTCGTTGGCGTTGCTGCCAGTGGTATTCCTCTGGCAAGCATGATGGCAAATGAACTGGGAGCAGACTTTGCCCTCTATCACTCCCGTAAAGGACAGGACGTAGTCCAGCCGGGCCACAAAGGAACCATAAGCAGAAACTTCGGAACCGTTGCCGGTAAAAACTGCGTAATCGTGGACGACGTCATTACCACAGGTTCCACTACGATGGAAGTAATCGAGCAGCTGAGAGAAATGGATGCAAAACCAAGGGTTGTAGTGGTTCTGGTGGACAAAAAAGGTGCAGATACAATCGCTAATGTTCCGATTCAGTCTCTTGTAAGGATTGTGCGTTTGGACTGAAAAAACTAAAGAAACACGAAAAGAAAATATCTAAAACAATTTACTTATATGGAAAGCCTTTCCATGAGAAAGCTTTCCCAAAATTTATACCTTTTTTGAAACTTACAATCGAATTAAAATAAGTTGATACTTTTTTATATTGAGCAGGCACAGCCAAGGGATGGAAGGAAAAGAGGCTTATTAAAGCCTTAATACTCAACTTCCGTGGATGCTATCTTTTCGGCAAGCCTTGATAACACCTCAGTTCTCATTCCTTCTACAAACTTAATGCTCCCCACAACAAGATGTCCTCCTCCACTGACACCTGCACCTTTCATTTCTTCCCTTAGCTCCCTGACAATCCTCGGGATATTCATAAGAACACCTTTGGAACGAATGACAGCAAAGTCAGGACCGTATCCCAGGGTGACCACGGGTTTGTTCGGATTCCTTTTGGTAAGCACATCGTGAACTTCTCCTGAGGTCTTTCCAGGTGGCGGGAAGGTGAATTTCTGGGCATAGTTTTCAACGTCTATCACATTCATGATAACCCCATTTGCCAGTTTATGAGACTTGACATTAAAGAGGCAGGTCTCAAGCTGCTCCTGGATCATGGTATTTGCCTGTTCGCAGAGAAGGGAGACCAGGTTTTTATGGACATCGTGATCACCCAGATCCAGGATATCGTCGATAAGACCCTTTCCACTGCTAAATTTCAGCCAGAACTGTTCATAATCCAGAGCCAGAGCCATTTCTTTCAATTCTTCAAGAGTATAGCGGTCCGAGGCAAGCGATATATACCTTCCAGCTTCCGGAGCCTCCGAACGGTCCCCTACTGCTGAAACTGCAGGAAGATGCTTTATTGTATCACTGATGTTGGGATTGATCATACGAGCGACCTCAGCACAGAGCATACCTGCGGTAACCCCGAAATCCCCTCCCACATGTGCAGGGTTTACGTGCCCTATCAGGTACTGGTCAACAATCTCGTCCGGATGATGATGGTCAATTACAAGCATATCGATACCATAAACTTGGGCCTGCCGCATGGAGGGAACATCTTCTTCGGTTGACCCGTTGTCCACAAGGATTACAAGCGGCATTTTCTGCCCATGCCTGGAGGAGTCTTCAAGCGCAAAAGAGATATCCCTTGTAACATCCGCAAGCTCATAAAAAGGAGCCTTCGACGGAGCACGCTTATAGAAATAATACTCTGCATCCGCTCCACCGATTTCCGTAATAAGAGGCAGGATTGCCCGCTCAATTGCAATTGCCGAGGTAATCCCGTCGGCATCTGCATGATGCCTCAGAATGATTGGTGTCGAATGGAGAATCGCTTTTTTAATTTCTTTGGCGACGTGGAGCATCCTGGGTTTGAGCTTTTCCATTATATCGCTTTGGATAAGGAAAGGAATATCAGCAGGTGCTGCTTTTTCCTCAATTACCTTCTCAACTCTGGCCCTGACAGCTGCCTCCTTCTCTCCTGTAAGCAGCTTCATACTCATAACTTCGATCTGAACCTGATCATCCCGCAGAGTCACTTCTCCAGTGATCGAAACAATCATTCCTGAGTCGATATGTGGATAAGAACGTTTCCCCGCACTCTCAAAAGCTGCACAGGGGACAAAGCCTCCTTCATCGCTAATCATGAAAATAGTAGGCCCACTGGTTTGCTTTACCTGGATGACTTCTCCTTCGATTCGGATCAGCCTGCCCTTCATACTGGAGTCTATTTCGGCTGAGTTCTTAAGCGGCAGCTCCTTTTCAAGCTCGATCGTTTCGTACTTTGCAAGGGTTTTAGGGATCAGATCCAGCTTTCCTCCGGCTTTGATGCTTTTTACCAGCACGATCACAGCTTCCCCTACTTCAGGCGGAATCCCAACATTGCTGGAGTGCATAAGCCCCCTTACATGGGGGTTAAGGTCCACAAAGATGCCAAAAGATGCTTTACTGCTTACAATGCCGTGGTAAAGTTTTCCTGCCTCTACGTCCTTAAGATCGCAGGATTCATCAAGGGCATAAACATATTGAGAACGGGAGCATGAATCGCAAATCTCTTCCTCTGCATCCCTGGGTTCCTGAATACGCGTCCCGCAAACTTTGCAGGTATATATCTTCCCGAGTCCCTGGCAGGTTTCACAGGCTTTGGTCACTTCAATAACTCCCTTACCTTTACATTTTTCACATGCTGCACCATTTTTCAAGAAACTATCAATGTCTTTTTCAGAAATTTTCATGAAATCAATCGATTTTGACTTGCCTTTTCCCTTACATTGAGGGCAGATATCAGTTGAAATAACTTCATAGCCACGCCCGTGGCAATCTGGACATTCCTTACTCATTAATATCAACACCGGTGGTTCTTCCGAACCTGCGTTTTCTTACTCTACTGTTCCTTTTGGCTCAGAATAAACTTTTGAACCTGACAGTATCTATTTTACTTTTTATCGGCCTTGATTTCTACTGCTTAGCTACATGGCCCTATCCAGCCCGAAAATTGATACCTTTCCGGTACTTTCTTTCTCTGTCCATCCACTTTTTCCCTGTTTTGTATTTCTATCACTCCAGATATAAGTATTTTCAGAGGCGATATTATCAGACTATGGCTTTGAGCAGCATCTGTAGATCCCACAACAACTCGGCATCTGAATGTCTGAAATTTACCGCTTCTTGTGGTAGTCTCCCAAAAAACTGAAAAACTACAGTCCATAGAAAATCCGAACATGAGAGATATTATATAGTTTTCCAGATATTTAGAGAGATGACAGAATATAAAATTTTGAAATTATGAATGCTTACGTTACAGAGATTTTCAGTATAAGTCCTCGGATAAAGAATATTTATTTATTATTAAGTCCAATTTAAATATAAATGGAACAAGAGGTCATAAAATTATGAACGGTTTCACCAGTGAATTATTGCTTCCTGTATTAATAGTTGTATTATTAATAGCCTCACAGTCAATAAAAATGGTTAATGAGTACGAGCGAGTAGTTATTTTCAGACTAGGTCGCCTTAGTGGTGTGAAAGGACCTGGAATTTTTCTGATTATCCCGATCATTGATAAAGCGATAAAAATAGACCTGAGAGTTGTTGCCATCGATGTTCCTAAACAGGCAGTTATCACTAAGGATAACGTCACAGTTGAAGTGGATGCTGTTGTCTATTACAAGGTAGTAGAACCTGGAGCTGCCATTACTCAGGTTGAAAATTACATGTTTGCAACTTCTACTCTTTCACAGACCACACTCAGAGACGTGCTGGGTCAGATGGAACTTGACGAACTGCTTTCGGAAAGAGAGAATATTAACAAGCAGATACAGGAACTTCTAGATACATATACTGACCCATGGGGGATCAAAGTTACAGGGGTCACGATCAGGGACGTAGCCTTGCCTGAAACAATGAAGAGAGCAATTGCTAAACAGGCTGAAGCTGAAAGGGAAAAGCGTGCCAGGATTATCCTTGCGGAAGGAGAATCTCAGGCTGCCCAGAAAATGGTGGAAGCTGCCACTCTCTATCAGGGAGCACCTACAGCAATCAAACTTAGGGAACTGCAAACTCTTGCCGAAATTGCAAGGGAAAAGAACCTCATCGTGGTTACACAGTCCCAGTCTCTTGAAACCGGAAACATAGCAGCCCTCTCTAAGGCCATTGCAGGAAAGAAGGAACAATAAAGTAGAAAAAGAGCCTGAAGGAAAGTGATGAGCAAGAAAGGACCGAGAAACATGCTTGTGGAAAGGGTTCCCCATTTCCTCTCTATTTTATTTCTGTGCTTCATCCTTACAGCCGCCTTTGCACCTCTTGCTGGGGCAGAGCCTGAGGATAAGGTGCTTGTGCTTGAAATTTCCGAAGCCATAACCCCGGCTTCAGATGATATTATAGCTAATGCAATCGCGAAAGCTGAAAACGAAGGCTTTGAGGCTCTTGTAATCAGCCTGGACACTCCGGGAGGAGGGTTGGAGGAGACCCAGATCATCATAAAGGACATTGAAAACACAAGCGTGCCTGTGATCGGGTATGTGCCGGATGGCGGGAAAGCCTGGTCAGCAGGCACTCTGATCCTGATGGGAACAGATATTGCTGCAATGGCTCCCTTTACGGTTATCGGATCAGCTCAGCCAGTACAGATGTCTGCAGAAGGAACAAAACCCATTGAAGATGAAAAGATAATAAACGCCCTTGTCAAGTTTTCGGTTACAACTGCCAGCAAGCATGGAAGAAATGAGACCTTTGCAGAAGAGGTCATAACGAAAAACAAAAATCTTGACGCACAAGAAGCCCTGGAATCAGGCGTAATAGAATACGTAGCTTCTTCTATCCCGGATCTGCTGACCCAGATCAATGGGCAGCAAGTAAAAGAAAAAACTCTGCAAACCGAAAATGCAAGAACGGAAAACTACGAACCCCCTCTTCCTCTTTCCTTTCTAAGACTTATCTCAAATCCGATTATTTCCTCCCTTCTTTTGACCATCGGGCTCTATGGAATTATATTTGGAATTTCAAGCCCTGGAGTCGGAGCAGAATTGTTCGGGATCATTTCAATCGCACTGGGGCTGATAGGCACCGGGTTTGATATTAATATAGGGGCAATCTTCCTCATTCTTGTAGGGATAGGACTTCTTATTCTTGAAATTAAGACACCCGGATTCGGCATCTTTGGGCTTGCCGGCCTTATCAGTCTGATAATAGGGAGCATATTCCTCGTGCCTATGGGAGGTGAAAACATTTACACTCCCGAATTCCAGAGGCTTCTAACCCTGACCGTTATAGCTCCTACAATTGTTTTCGGGTTATTCCTTGTCTTTGCAATATATAAAGTAACCGAGATCAGAAAGAAAAAACCGGTTATCGGAGCTATTATAGGAGATACCGCTCAAACTATAGATCCTCTTGGGCCGGGAAAGTCAGGATTTGTCCGTTACAGAGGAGAGTACTGGCAAGCCAGATCCGACGAGGAAATAGAAGCTAAAAAAGAAGTTGAAATCATTGGAAAAGAAAGGGAAGTGCTTCTGGTAAAGAGAAAAATGTAATTCTTCCCTTCTTTTCTGGTTCCAAATTTTTTTTGATTTTTACTTTAATTTACTGAGTTATCAATTCTAAGATTTCAGCCGGTTTAAGGCTTAACCGGATTTAAGGCTTAACCGGATTTTAAGACTTAACCGGATTTTAAGACTTAACCGAGTTTGAGATTTGACCTGATTTAAGGCTTAAACCGGGTTTAAGGCTTAACCGGATTTAAGGTTAAACTTGATTTATTTTTTTCTTATTTTTTCGAGGACTTTTTGTTTCTTCTCAATAGCTTCAAAAGCTGCTTTATCAATTGCTGCTCTCATTTCTTCAAAGTCCCTGGGATTCTCTTCTCCATGAACTTTTTTCACAGGGGTATAGGCTGATTCTCTAAATCTAGGCGTAAAGTCCCTGCGTTCGCCATTTACAAAAATTTCAGCCCCACTTCCCTCCTCCACACGACCTATAACATCCATTTTAATGCCTGCAGCTCTGACAGCATCAAGAATCTCATTAACATATTCGGGAGGAACAATCACAAGCAAGGCGTCGAGAGAAACTCCAAGGTAGTCAATTTTCAGGAGCTCAAGCATGGAAAGCACTTTCGGATTCACAAGAGCCCTCATCCTTTCCTCTTCAAAGACCAGTTTTACACCTGCTGTCTTTGAGATTTCCTTGGCATCGCCCCGGATTCCACCGTTAGTAACGTCAGTCATAGAGTGAACCTTCCTGTACAACCCGGACTGCAACAGAACCTCACAGGCTTCCAGGAAACGGATGTTAATAGTCTCTTCTACGACATCATGCATCCCGTAGTAAAGCGCAGTTGTAGAAATCGTACCCCCGCCTGCTCCTTCGGTCATAAGGATAAGGTCTCCTACCCGTGTTTTGTTTCGGGAGGTAAGAGAAGAAGTTACACCGACAGCGCCAACGCCACCTGTCATGCGCTCGCCTATGACCATGTCCCCGCCGATCCGAAGAGTGCTTCCGGTTATAAGAGGTATTCCGGTCAGTTCTGAAACCGTGGTGATTCCTGCAATGTGATCAAATATTTTCGCCACATCTCCGTCATCTGCTATATGGATGTCGGAAAGCATCGCCAGAGGACGAGCCCCCATGGAATATACATCACGCAGAGCTGCCCTGGCTACATGAAAACCTGAGAGAAAAGGAAAGTCGCTCAGACGGGAATGAATGCCGTCAACAGTGACCACCAGGTAGTCGTCACCTATTTTGACAACCCCTGAGTCGTCAAGCTGGGAACTATCTACAACTGCACCTGTCTGACCTATTACTTCTCCGAGCTTGGCGTGAACATAAAAATCCCCGGTGCCCCTGGACCCTACCCCGAATTCTCCCATGGAAACTCCTGAGAGAGTAGGACTTAACACATCTCCTTCCACATCGAGTGTTGCTTTTGCCTCGCAAACAACTGCAGCCGCAATCTCATGAGCCCTTTCCGGACTTATATCCTTAATTTCAAGAATTCTTGAAGTCAGCTGTACCTCAAGCCCTGCTTCATTTGAAGGGTTCTTCCTGAGGGCCCGTTTTGCATAGCCTTCTATATCCATAATAACCATCTCTTGCAGATATCTCTGCCCTAACAAATGCAGAGCAGGGTAGTTTAGTATTCAAGTGTTAATCAATTGAACTAAATGTTTTAATTTAAATGATTGGAAATTAGATTTAACCACTTGAACAAAAAGGGAAATAAACTTCGAACTTTAATACGAAAACAAATTCTTAACATATATCCATTCAGCACATTTCTACGAAATTCTTAAGGATTTTCAACCCAGTCGCTCCACTTTTTTCAGGGTGGAACTGGGTACCCATCACATTGCCTTTGGAGTTTACCACAGAAGCTGAAAACTCCAGCCCATAGTTGCATGATGCAAGGGTATTCTCAGACGCAGTGTCCACGTAGTAAGAGTGTACAAAATATACGAATGAGTTGTCAGGAATGCCTTCAAACAGAGGGTGATCCTGCTTGATTTCTAGATTATTCCAGCCCATATGAGGTACTTTTAATTCGGATTTAGGGAAGCGTAAAACCTTACCGGAAATAAGGTCAAGCCCATCGGTCAGCTTCCCTTCTTCAGAAGAGCTCATCAGAACCTGCTGTCCGAGACATATTCCGAGCATCGGCTTTCCTGACCGTACGTAATCATTTATAATCCCTTTGATTGGGGCAAGGCACTTCATCGCATCCACAAAAGCGCCGACACCCGGGAGAATTACCCCGTCTGCGGCAAGAATCTCCTCAGGGTCCCCGGAAATTGTGGGACTGGCCCCAACGTGTTCGAGCCCCTTTTGAACACTCCGAAGATTTCCAAGCCCGTAATCGAGAATCACGATTCTTTTCATAGCTCTAAAAAATAAGTTCAAATAGATTAAGCTTACGAACAAAGAAAAAATCAGAAGAAAAATTATTAAAAGAGATGAGAACTCAGAAAAAAATAAAGGATTTTGTAAATCCTGTGCAGGTCAATATCTGCCAGCAGAAAGTCTATAAGATCTTTCCTCTCTTTCAAAAATCACCTTGTATTTGCCACAACGTATGCATTTATAGCGTTTTTCAAGCACTGTTGGCAAACAGCACAATACTCCACTTTTTCGCTTCCATTTATGCAGTCCAAAAAAACACAAGAAATTATGGTCATGGTCCGATTCACTTGAATCATCAGAACATTCTTGAGTCAAAAAACTGTTTCCCCTCGTTCCTGATTAATAAGTTGGTTTTTTGATGATGGGAAGATTATAGACAAAACAACTATATAAATATATAGATATTTTGAGTAAATATAAATGATTTAGTAGATAAAAAATGAAAATGGGCAAAAAATAGAAAAGCTATAAATAAGATGATAGGGTTATTAATAGAATACTGAATTAATTAATTTGCGAAGTTCGAAAGTGAGGGGGGAAACATGAAAAGATTTAGATTATTCAGAAGTGACGAAACAGCCATGGAGCTCCCGATTAACATAGTAGTCATGCTTGTTGTCGGGATGGTTGCCCTTGCAACGCTTATTACGATCATACCTACTCCAACAAAGGAAATGTCAGTGTTTGTGGAAAGAGCAGGACTTAGAGGAGGGACCCTTCAGACAGGGAACTCAATAATAGTAGATGCCAAGACTGCAGAAGATCCTTTTGCCATAACTTTAATGGTAAAGGTAACCGACAAAGACGGAAACCCGGTACGTGGAGCAAATGCTATGTTGAGCGGACTTGGAGGTACGGCTTCGAACACTACGGATGTTAACGGGGTTAGTTACCTGAGAACGCCTGACGCTGCATTGGTCAAGCTTGACCCTAACCAGAATGAAGGGACAATGGACCTGAAAATCCTGGCAGACGGCTTCTACGACTATGAGAGAAAAGATGCGGTTATGATCATCAAGACTCGTTAATTGCATATTTAACATGAGTAAAACCGGAGAAAGGAGTCAAATATGCTGCCCGAAAAACTCAAAGCAAATGAAGCAGGAACTGTCGGGCTTCCGATAAGGATCGTAGTTCTTTCCATTGTTGGCTTTATAGGATTTTATGCGATACTCTCAGCCCTTGGCAGCGCTCCCACTCCTCCTGAACCCATGTACGCAACAACAAATATAAGCTCATTTTCTTTACCTTCACCTGAATCAGGAAGCTCAGGGGAAACTAATCTGCATTTGCTTGTAAAAGTGCTTGACAGAGACAACCGCGGCATAGTAGAAGCAAATGTAATTGCCTGGAGTCCTGATAGGCAAAAAGCATATTCAGGGATCACTGATTTTAAAGGAAACGTAATAATAAAGATTTCTAACCCCGAACTGCCTCCTGGAAAAGCTGAAGGATATGTTTCAATAAAAGTGATGAGAACCGGATACATAGATTTTACAAATGACTATTTTATTAAAGTAATACGGAGCTAAGGTATTCCGGGAAGGGAAGCCATTCTGGAGATGTTCTGCTTCTTCTCACGCTAACATGATACTGAACATTTAAAGAGCTCATCCCAAAACTAATTTTATTCTTAAATCAGTAAAGTTTCAGAACTTTTTCATGATCAGAAACTCTATTGATTATTCTGAATACAGGATTCAGAGAAGCGATTTTGAGTTTTGAGATCAACTTAAACTTTAAAAATATGAATAATTTTGAATTAGGAAAACAATGTCAAAAAGCAGAAAAAAGGTATTCTCTTCAAATTGTATGGAAAAAAGTAAATTTCACAAATTTGCTGAAAAATTCAAGAAGTTAATCAACTCTGCAAAACATACTCAGAGGACGCATTCAACCTTATAACTGTATAATAAAATTGTTGTATATTTTTCTGGTTGGAAAATTTTCCCTCAGATTTAAAGAGGAACGAAAAAAGGAAAAAGTGGATATAAAATCGTAAGAAAATCAAACTATTTTTGTATCAGCTTCTTCTGTTTCGTCCCCTCAGAAAGATAGGTCACAGATCATACTTGATGACCAGTCACCCTTCTCGATTTACCCGTTCTTCCTTTTAGTCTGCAGTTGTCCCCATTCATACAAAGCGTCGCGTACCTCCGGGTATCTGTTATAAAAGTCGAGAATCGCATCTTTGACAGCCGGATCGTTTAAAGAAATAAACACTGCGCTGATACTCGCCCGCATGTTCAGACGCAATTTCTCTAATTGATCGAGCCCCTGGAAGGAAGGTTCTACTACCGGACTGTGGATAATGATTTCTAAATTGAACCATTTGATGTACTTATGTCCGTATGTCCCCGCATACTTGTCAATTATATCGAATATTACTGGAATCTGGTTTTCATTGTCGTCATCAGCTTCATCTATGTATTCCGCTATCTCTTTATCTGTCAGCTCTTCCCCGTTATCGGGTAATAATCGACGTCTGTTCTTTGTGGTACTCATTATAATCACCTTTCTTTTTTATTTTTTAAACATTCCAATCTATACCACAACACGCCAAAATTTTTTATTCTTTTTCTATTTTCTTTAAAAATGTCCTTATTTCGTAACCTTCCTGATATTTTGGTCCAAGATATACATCACCGAACTTCCGGACTTTCTTGTCTGGAATTTCTTTCCACTTCGCTTTATCTAAAAGATGAAATTCACCTGAAAGCTCTTCTGTCATGTTTTTTCTCATATCACATATCTCATCATCTCTAAAATGACATCCAGTGGGCCTTAGTAACGACAGAGGAAACACCAGGACCGATTACCTCCCTCAAGGTAATACGTGTAGTGCCACGGCACGACCAATCACACACGGGTTATTCCTGACAAGAATAGCAATCATAATAGCAATCATAATAGCAGCATGTTTCAGATCTTACCAGTCGCTGACAAAGGTGCAATAGCCATAGCAGTTATCTCAGCGCTTATAGGCATGGCTTCATTAATACAAGCACAAAGTCATTCAAATTAGCAGAAAAATCACCTAAACAAACAGACGAGTCACTCGAGCCAACAAGAATGAACCGGATTGAGTTTAGTCTGTGATCCCCTCTTCGTCTTTCTCAGGCAATAACCTCATTCTGAAATGCTTGGTAGGGGTGAATACTTGTGCGGATTTTCTGGAGAACCAAATAAACTTTATAAGATAGAACTATTTAATTAATATTCATGTGTTTAAAATGATTTTATAGAGGTTATGAACTTGTTGACACAGAAACAGTTAGCAGTGGAAGAAGTAAAGGAAATAGAGGCAATTACCAATGCGCTGGTAAAAGAACTCGATGTACTAAAAAAGAAAGTCGCAGTACTTAAGAAACTCTTAAAAGAAGATGAACATATAATAAGATAAAAAGGATAGTGAAAAAAGGAGACCATATTGCTTTCTGCCACGGCTTTTGTTGTACGGGTGGTAATCTTTATAGGACTTCCATACCTGAGATATGAAAGCAAGTACTTTAGAGTCTGTGGAAGCCATAGTATCCAGAAATCTGGCAGGACCACATTCGAATAATTGCTTTCTTAAATGTCTCTTTTTTGCTTGTGACTTCTACCAGATCGAGGACGATCATTGACTATAGAACATAACCCACCCTGCAAGATCTGTTTTCATTTACTTTAACAAGAAATGTACAAGCGAGTACACTGACCTGATAAATTTCAAACGAATATTTAAAGAGTCTCTGCGATAGATGTTTTTTATATCTATAAAAAACCCCCACTGAATGAGCCCGCAAATTAACGCCCCATATATGTAGAATATTCATTGTTAGTATTAAAACCCACATTTTACGGCAAAAAGCGCCTGAAAAACCATGATTATCAGTGACCCTCTACCAATACTTAGAGGAAGGTCGCTGACTAATACCCTGGTCCGATCCTTCGTACGTGTAACCAGATCAGGAGAATCATATAAGGAAAAGCTGTCCTAAACACATATCTGAACACGTATCTGAACACGTATCTAAACCAATTCATATGTTTTTCAATATGTAAACGTATTTTGTATTCTATCATTATACCAAATTCCAAAATGGGATGTAGAAAATGAAGAAACAATGAATAGAGGATTCTCAAGTGGCTTTCAAGAAATATTATTTTTGACATAATATGAGTGTAAATAATAACCAACTATGAGTGCAAATAAGAACCAACGAAAAAAGAAAAAAACGTAATCATTCGCCAACATTTTAAGAAAACCAATTAATGTGAATATACCCGTTAAATCTTGATAAAGAAGGGTATTGACGTTGTTTTGCCTAGGCTGAATAGTTACTTTTTAGATTCAATATTAGGAAAGATTTCTGAGATATTTTTAGCATCTTTAGTGACTAAAGACCCATAACGATTCAAAATAACTTCAGAAGAGCTATCAATTGAATAACCCAGTAGAATGGAATTCCAGACGTTTGCTTGACCATAAGAAGCAATTAATAAAAATCCAATCCAGAAGATAAACACTGTACCCATAAAATTAAACCATCTACTGGAGAACCAAATTAGAAGCTCGTCAATGCTGGTAATTCGTGATCTGTTTCCTCCAATGATTGTATAGAAATGAACAAGCAATCCCAGTATGCCACATAAATAAAAAAGGATTAAATCCCACGGAGGATACTGAATATCTGAAGAATTTATAATCGTATAGAAGTTATAGTGAAAAATCAAAAAAATCCCTATGCCACCAAATAACAGAATCAACAATGGAACGATGGAGTAAATAATCCTTTCATTTTTTGTTTCTGCTGCTTTGTAGATTACATAGTCTGAGAGATCAAACCAACCTGGAATATCCTTTTTACTTTTCAGCTCCTCAATCATAAATTTAATATCCTCGTCATTCAGACCTTCCAAATCAGTACGTGGTTCAAGTAGACTAATTTTCCCTCCAATTATTACTTCATTAAGAGCTTTTCTTTTGTACAGAGGAAAAAGAAGTTTATTTACGGAACCGATAACTTTATCACAATATGTAATTAAACTTTGGATAAACAAAACATTTGATTCGTCCTTCTCAGATTCACCGAAAAGACACTCTAGTGTTTTTAAATTTAATGATACCGTTTCGAGCTTGTCTGAAGCATATGGATTTTGAAGTTTCAATTGTTCAAGGCTTTTGTGGAAATCATTAAATTTGGCTTTTAAATTGTCTATCTTATTCTGACAGACTATATTATTTATGGATGAACTTCCCACTTCATCCTGCTCAGATTTTTTGCATTTTGTGACATCAACAGAGTTATCTATTGAAGATTTCAAAACAGATTTCATATCAATAATATCAACTCTAATAGTTGAAAGATCTCCAAAGATATTTTTATTTTCAATTAAAAACTCTGCATCTCTTGTCGCTTCCATAAATATCACTTTCATTAAAATAGAATAAATAAGATTTAGATACTTTAATGTAATAAAAACTGTTCATTCGGTAATATGGAATATATGACCTATCTTATTCCAAACATATACTTTTGAAATTCTGGGCTTTTGCGAAATAAAGCAAAATAATGCTTACTGCCTAAATGAGTTAATATAGTAAGTCATTTTTTGCACAATAATAAAGAGATTTTTAATTTTTAGCTTCCACATATAGTTTAATGAGCCATATAGTTCAAGGAGTTACATATATTCTTTGTATATTATATATGAATGTTTATAATACGGCGCATGTATATCAAGTGTCAAACTTGTTACTAATGTCAACAACATCCCGACTACCTAAATAATATTAGGCACATCGAATTATAAGAATGCATTTATAATTGCGGTATTATACATATCAAGTATTAAACTTGTTAAGGATGCCAACTATATAACATATACAAGGCTATAAAGAAGAGTTTGTAATTTTGGGGCATTTTGCTAAAGATAATCTAAATTACTTTAATGTGATCGAAAAAAACCGATAATAGAAAATATTAGGAAGTAAGGTAGGAAATATACAAGAAGTGTGGAAGTGCCGAGGCACCAATGTTGGCGTGTCGGAGGTAAAGGCTACCACATATGTTTCGTAGGGATTACATATAGTTTGTTTATATGTCTTTTATATAGCAAGCAAAAATCGGGTCAAATAGACAGGTCCGCGCCGCCAAAACTAATTAAAAAGTGGGCTCCAAATATAATTATATAATGGTAAAAAGGAAAAGTAACCTGTACTAATATTCTAATATGTTATACATCCCGAGTTAACATAAACAGGTTTAAAGTCTAATATGTTATACATCCCGAATTAACGTATAAGGTTTAAAGTCTAATATGTCGACATAAACGGGTTTAAAGTCTAATATGTTTTTAAGCTAACATAGTCGCTTTAGCCGCTTCATTCTTTCTTCTTCGGCTTTCGGGTGGTGAATGGCGATGTTTAAATATATTTTCGATGCGAAGAACATCTTCCGCTTTGTCAAACCCCATTTTTAGACCATTCTTATTAATTTTCACATATGGGAGTAGTTGTTCAGGTTGTAATGTATAGCCTTCTATAGTCTTTATTTTCTTTATAGGATGATTTGGGTATCGAAAACGATTAAGTATCTTTCCATCTTTTATTCGACTTAGGTAAGCTATGTACGCCTCTTTACCCTTCTTTGTGATTCTATACCTGTAAAGTCCATTAGGTCCTTTCTTCTCTAATCGCTCGATATAAGGCAACTTAATGATCTTGCCGCTCTTCTTGTGAAGCTTTTGATAGTGAGACATTGCACTCGAAATGTTAGTGCAATGAATACCTGTTTTGTATTCAATGTCGCGTACAGTCAATGGTTCATCTGCCCACATCAGAGCTTCTAATATTCTGAACTTCAAACCATTAAATCGATGTGAATATCCAAGTGTGACCATATTTCTCACCTAAACATATTAGATATAAACCAATATACAGAGCCTCGATAATAAAAGTTTGTTCGCTTCAGAAAAAGTAAATTCTAATATGTTTATTTCGGGATATGATTAGTGTAGGCTCTATACCATAAAACGTTATGACGCAAAATATACGGGTTTAGGATATGATGAATTTGGCACAGAACTAAACATATCCCGAACCCGCTTTACTGGCTTCCAATAATTGGGAGATATAAATGCCTAGGAATGGCATTTACGATTGGCTGCGTGGCTTAGCGTGGGTTGTTGCTATATGTACGTAGAAGGCCTGGGTAGATGTGCAAAAATAGCTACGCAAGATTTCATCTGGATCACTTATGGTCAAAGCTTCACTTTAATAATGGTTTCTGCGCCAGTTTAATATGACTTAACTAACTTATTGGTCTCCAGGTAGGCATAGCATAAAACAAGTGAATTCGTGAAGGGTAACGCGTTTCCATTTAAAATAAAAGAAGAGCTAGTAGCAAGAATCGAAGGGATAAAATAAAAAATGATTTTTGCAGGGAATTTCGATAGTTTTTACGTTCTAAAAAAGGGTTATCGACTCTTTCGCTGTTTCGAGTGGGTAACTTACATTTAGCTCCTAAATGTTGAAGTAGTAGGTATAAAATGTAGAAACGATTGTTATATGAGAATCGAATTCAAGCTTGATGTTTCTCTTTTTAATCTGAATACTTCCGAACTAAACAATCATTTTCAACTCACACAAAACAGCGAAGAGCCAGATTGATTATTACTAGTGGATGCGAACTGAATTAATGAAATAATTGATTTGAATAATAATATTTCAGTTATAATATAATCATTATAATACTTTCAGTATGCATTCGAAATCTTCTTATTAATTGATAAACAAAGAGTGTTTAAGATGAGCGAAGAGCTATTACAAAGAAATCTTGTAAAAAATCCTGAGAAAATTGGGAACTGGGATTTTTATAACATTGGCTCCACTACGGTCAAGTCTCTCAAAGAGTATGGGATAATTCGAAATGTTGATTATGGTGAAGAAAACAACAAAAAAGTCGATGCTATAATTGTTCAAAAAAAGAATGTAATTGCTATAATTGAATATAAAAAACCTGCACAATTCAGATCTGAAATGCAGAAAGAAAAGGCAATAAAACAAGAAATTAAAACTGCTAAGAAACTTGGTTCAAAAATTATTATCGCTACAGATACAAAAGATACTATTTGGGTTAATGTATTGACTGGGGAGAGGATTAAGGACGAATATGGAAACGAAATAAAAACTGCATTTGATCCGAAAGATGAAAACATCGAAGAACTAATAAAAAAAATCAATTATTCCATTAATGAAAAAAATAACAATCTTAGACCTAAACAACTAGTAAATCCCACTGATCTTGCAAAACAAATATGGCAGGATATTTGGTCAGTTAGTGGTGCAACACCTGAGAATTGTCTGTATACTTTTGTAGAGTTATTCATTTTTAAATACTTAAGCGATTTAGACGTTCTGAAAGGGGTGCATAGTTTCAACCATTTGGTTGATAGTTTTAGGCATAATACTGATGAAGAAATTCTAGAAATTTATGCAACGTCAGTCAGACCAAAAATAAAAGAGTTATTCCCTCCAAGTACAATTGATAAAACAACAATTATTAACGGAACTATTTTTGTAAGTAAAGATCAAAAAGCTGTGATGGGTTACAGCACCGTATTTAAAAAGGTCTTGCAAAAGTTCAAAGATTATGGGAAACTTGAAAATATTGATTACGATTTCAAAAGTAAACTATTTGAAAGTTTTCTTAAAGAAAGTATTAGTAAGAAAAATTGGGGTCAATTTTTTACACCTTTAGTCGTTGTGCGGGCCATAGTTGAAATGTCGAAAGATGACATAAAAATAGGGGCTAAAATTTGTGATCCAGCATGTGGGGTTGGAAAATTTTTATTAGAGCCAATTGTAACAAAGTTAGACTATTTCTATGATATTAACAATAATAGTATCAAGCCCAAAATTACAATTCGAGGGTTTGATAAAGGGTTTGACAAAGACGAACAGAAAACGATAATATTAGCAAAAGCAAATATGCTAATTTATTTTTCTGACCTAATAAAAGAACACCCTGGAATAACAAAAGATTTTGCTAAACTTTTCAATGAGTGTTTCGTACTAAAAACAAACTCAATACTTGGAACATTATCCGATCCAGTCGAAGAAGAATACGATTTAATTCTTACAAATCCTCCATATGTAACAAGCGGAAGCAGTAACCTGAAAGAAGAAATCAGGAAAGGCAAAGGAGAGCAGGAAGAAAACGGACTTGCTAATTATTACAAGATTAATGCCCTTGGAGTCGAGGGTTTATTTATGGAGTGGATTATCCGAGCTTTGAAACCCGCTGGTAAAGCTTATGTTGTAATTCCTGATGGAATTCTCAATCGACAAAACGACAAACATTTAAGAAAATTCATTCTTGACGAGTGTGTTATTGATGGAATTATTTCTCTTCCTCTTAACACATTTTTTACTACAAATAAAAAAACTTACATATTATGCATTACCAAAAAGTCTCAAAAAACCGATATCCAAAAGGAGCCAGTATTCACGTATCTGGTTAGCGAAATAGGGGAATCAAGAGATGTCTATCGTTTTGATATTGATCAAAACGACTTAAAAGAAGCAGTTACATTATTCTCTTTCTTTAAAGGAAATAAAGAGAGTTTTGCTAAAATTAATTCAGATAAACGATGTAAAATCCAACCAATTGATAAATTTAATCCAGAAGTTAATTGGTCGATTGATAGGTGGTGGTCTAAAGAGGAAAAAATTGAGATGGGTATCATCGAAGAAAACAAAAGTATTACAATTTCTGAATTTGGTGATTATATCGGAGAAGTAGCCGATACACTTGTTGAGTTTAAAGGTTTATTAAAAGAAATAGACGAAGAAAAAAAAAACGATCTAAGTGAATTAACTAAGACTGTATCGCTAAATGATACAGACTTATTTGATTTATTTATTGGTGAACGAATTTTAAAAAAAGATATAAGAAAAACAAACGGCGAAATTCCAATTTTTAGTGCAAATGTTTCAGAACCCTTTGGATATCATCATAAAAGTAATATTGATGACTTTAGTAACAATTTTATTTTATGGGGGATAGATGGCGGTTTCCATTTTAATTACATAAAAAAAGGCAATTCTTTTGTAACAACAGATCATTGCGGCTCAATTAGAATAAAAACTGATGAAATACTCCCAGAATATTTAATTTATCAGCTTAATTTGGTAAAACATGAATATGGTTTTGATCGTTCTCTCAGAGCTTCATTAAAAAATATGAAAACAATAAAAATTCAATTACCAATAAAGACAAATGGTGAATTTGATATCGATAAACAAACAAGTATTGTAGATAAATTTTTGCTTATAAGTGAGTTAAATGATAAAGTATCTGCTTATAAACAAAAAATAAATTCATTAACCATTTCAATAGAAAAAGATTTTGAATTTGAATTGCGTCAAATAGATACTATTTTTAACGTGGAAAAGGGTTTAAGCAAGTATACAAAAAAATATGGGAATTCAAACAAAGGTGATTATCCAGTTTTTTCAGCTTCAAACAGACATCCATTAACATACATTAATTCTTATGATTTTTGTGGAGAATACCTAACTTGGGCTACAAATGGTTTTGCTGGATTTATTAAAATATTAAATGGAGAATTTTCTATAAACGGTGATAGAGGCATATTGATGCCATTATATGAAAATATAGATATATATTATGTTAAATATGTTCTTGAACCAATTTTAAGGGAAATTGCTAAAGGTAGAAAAGGCGATAAAGGTGAGGATGAGTTTACAAAAGTATATCCTCCAATGGTTAAAGAAATAAAAATACCGTTTCCAATTAATAAACAAGGGAAAATTGATAGAGACCTGCAAAAATATATTGCGGACCAATACAAAAAAATAGATGATATTAAAGCTGCGATGAATCTGGAATTGAATCGGATAATTGAAACCGAAATTCAATTTTAAACACTACATCTGCACAAACATACGTTGCATATGGGAATCTAAAGGTTCCCATTTTTAGTAATTTCCAGTCTTCAAAAAATAATGTTCTCTCTTCTATTTTTATATAGTTAGTTTTATTTCCTTTGATGTTCTTATATTTATTGCAGGGCTAGAGGGGAGTAAATCTGAGCTGATATACAAACATATCTGCTATACATGTACTACTGCGGCTGGTTAATACCCTGCATATCATAATGAAAGTATAGTGTTTTGTCAGACACTGGCTTTGATGCAAAATGCCTTCTCCTTATTTTACATCAAAGCCATCTTTAGACCAAGAAGAATTGTGAAGTTTTGTTTCGTGGCCAAGAACCAAGATCACATGTGTCAGCTTGTTTTCGTTGTATGGTATAGGTGAAATTAGAAACAAAGAGTGGGCTTAATTTACCAGAAAAAAGGAATGTTAAATTTTTGTAGGGTATATTTTAGACACCCTAATTCCTATTCCACGGCTTACCATGTATACAGATCGCCCAGCTACAGGTAAGACCTTCACAATACCTTTTTATCCCGAGCGATAGCTGGCCTTTGTACCTGGCTTCCAGACATGAACCTTCGGGATAGATGTACTGTACCAACCTTCCATAATTATCTCAGAAACCTCTCGATGTTCCAGATCTGGGACGTTGAGGAAAACCTGGTCAAATCGAAAATCGGAGAGAAATCAGAGAATGACCACTCTGCTCCGGTTTCCCACACTAAGCTCTATTTTTTCATTCAGGCCATTCTTGGCATAAGCGTTAATGATCTGGATTTCGGAGTCGATATCAAGACTCTCGATTACATAAGCCTGATCTCCCCAGAGAGTCAGCTTGATACCGCCTGTTTCGTCTTTGAGTTCGAGACTTGAAACCGCACTTTCGGTCCCATCTTCTCGCTCAAACTCCCGGAGATCCCCTATTTCGAAGACTTTCCCCTGGACTGAATAACTTTTCCCAGGAATAATATTGGCAATATCCGTGAACTTTTCCCTATATTCCACCATCTTTCCGCTCTTCCTTATGACTCCTCTGGCTCCCAGGTTCAGTTCCACCTGCTGGCTGAAAGCATTTTCTTGAGAATAAGCGTGGAGTACTTCTACAGTCTCATCAAAATTTACTTCTTCTAAAAAATCGGTCTTTTCATCCCAGAGGCTCACCCTTATCTTGCCCGTGGCATTGCCCAGCAGGAGGTTTCCGACCCTTCCAGGTGACCCGTCCTTTTTCTCGAACGTCCGCACCTCTGAGATTTCAAGCACTTTTCCTAAAATATTTATATCGGCCATGTCAACCTTTATATCTGTAATCGGGATGACCTTCTCTTCGTATTCGATCTGTTTTTCGCTTTTTCGGATCATGCCCTGGTTTCCAATCTGCAGTTCCACTTTATGGCTGAAGGTATTTTCCTGGGTGTAACCGTTGATGACCTCCACGGTGTCTCCATACTCGATGTCGGTTAAAATATCTGTTTTTTCGTCCCAGAGAGTAACCCGAATTGTACCTGTAGCATCTCCGATCAGCAGGTTTCCCACCTTTCCGGCATTCCCGTCTTTGCGCTGAAAGGTTCGGACGTCTGAAATTTCTAAGACTTTTCCAGTGAGATTAAGGTCTCCCATGCCGTCCTTGATGTCCTTTATTTGCTGAACCCTTTTGGTCACTTCAATCTGTTCCTCACTTTCGGTTAGGACATCATTGTTTCCGACATGAATTTCTATCCCGGAATAACCCCGTTTAACATATCCGCTGAGCTGGACGGTCTGCCCTACTTTGATTTTCCCCGTTTTTATAAGGCCTGCAATGTCGTCCCAGAGGGTTACCCGGATTTTTCCGGTTTCGTCTCCCACTATCAGGTTTCCAACTCTTCCGATGGTCCCGTCTTCTCGAGTAAACTCCTTGACTTCAAAAGCAGAAACGATCCTAGCAATAAAATTAACAGTCTTACTTTCAGCTGTAATGTCTGCAACTTTCACACTTTCACCACTTACATCCGAGAAACCCAATTCTTTGGCAACCAGCATAGGAGCCTTTACTTCGGGCAAATCTCGCCAATATTCGAACTTATTCCTTAATGAGTCGCAGGAAATACGTTTTACTGATGATGTATCTGAACTTTTTATAGATCGCATCAATATCAGTCTTTGTTTTTCCTTCAATGTTGCTGCTAAAATCCTGTTACTCCATAATAAAGTATGCTATCAAAGGTTCTGTAGTTGATGTTCTTTATATGAAAAGATTGGAAGATGAAAATTGATAAAAATGAGCGAATGAAAATGCTGATGAAGCATCTCTACTTGCGAAGCTACAGAAGAGGCTCTACTTCAATTTATCTTCGCGCTTATTCCAAAGAATTTAGTCTTCTGGATTCTACTGGGGATTTCAGCTTATCAGCATCAGAGCCTGACCCGCACGTACTCTTTTTAATTGCGTTGTGAAGCCGTCCAGGATTATTTGGTCCATTCGGCTACAAAGCGATAGCCTGGGCCGTTGTACGTGGCTTCTAGGTATATGTGCGTGGTTAGGAATGTAATTTATTACATTAAGCAGAACGCTAAAAGTGATAAACCCTTTACCCTAAAAACCATGTTTTGGAGAGGGTGAATAAGTGGGAGGCATTGATTTCAGGTCAAAACTAAAAGTGTGTAATTCACATATGAGCAGATATCGGGCGGTATTTAAGGCTTTTAGTGTATCCCCTTCAAATTCAAGGGAGAATTTTCCAACCAGAAAAATATGCAACAATTTTGTCATATAGTTCTAAAGTATAATGTGTCGATTGATATTGTTTTTTAGACTTGGGCAAATTTTTATATTTTCAGCGAATATGTGAAATTTACTTTTACCCATACAATTTGAAGAGGATACCTTTTAGTAATATGTCACAACTTGTTAAAAATGAGATTCTCTTACACATAAACAGAATTATTAAAATAGAATGACATAATCAAATTAAATAGATTATATGGATCTTATAGAAAGTCTGCAAAATGATATTCTTGAGCAAAATACGGAGCTTTCATCAATTTTACGAAAAGCAAAAGTACTTGCTTCAAAATTAAACAACATAGAAATTAAAACGTGGGTAGATCTCGAATTAAACGGGTATCAAAATGAAGAAGAGTTACCCGAATATAGGAAATTTTTTGCTGTTAATATGGGAATTTTTGACTATTATGATTCTATACGGAGAAATATTCCAATATCTGTAATTAATATACCAGACGAAACAATGAGAAATACTCTTCAAAAGAATAATATATACGCTGGTGTAAGATCTATAGAAAGTATAGTAAAAACGGGAGAGATAGAACTTAAGTGTCCTTGGCCGGATGAAGTAGTAAATATTTACAATCTTTGTAATATTAGTCAAAGTTGTACATGTATAGCTGCATGGAGAGCTATCCCAATCGGACAATATGAACAGATTTTGGAGAGTATCAGAAATCGTTTATTAGAGTTTCTATTGAAACTTCAAGAAAAATATCCCGAGTTTAAAGAGTCATCTAATGATACTTCGAATATATCAGGAAAAGAAGTTACACAAATTTTCAACACGACAATTCTTGGAGGACAATGCTTTATTGGAAACAATTTTGATAATTGTCAATTTGTGCAACAAAATGATTTAACAAGCCTGTTAGAATATCTTAAAAAAAATGGAGTTCCTTTAACCGAAATAAATGATTTAGAAATGTCAATACAAGAAGATAAAAAAGAGGGAAAATCAAAAGACATTGGCGCAAACGTCAAAAAATGGATTTCTAACTTTTCTAGAAAAGTATTTGACAAAACCCTAGATGTTTCTCTTGATGTAATTAAAGTGGCAATATTTGCTTATTATGGTATTAAATAACCTTTTTCATATCATTTTCTAACTTTTGTTTAATAATATCTAATTCATAATTGAATTGTTGAAAACTAAAACCACTAAGATAATTAAGTTATTTTTCATTCATTTCAAAAGCAATAACACGCATAAGCATTCTTTGTGTGTACATTCGTTATTAATTATATTTATGAATTCTCGAACCTTATTATATTGACATGATAACAAGCCCGACAAGTAGGTTCTAAGCCACGCTGTCAGGCTTTCGGGATATGATAAGAATTGTATTATCTGTGACTTCAAAGCTGGCAGAATTAAAAACGAAAAGAAAGTTCAACATATCCCAAATCCTGTTTTGCTGACGGCTTGCTATAATTGCCTTAATCATATCCCGAACGATAGCTACAGAGGCTTACAGTGGCTTCTGATATAGCGTATGTAGACGGACTACTAACAAGTGATTTGTTTTGCTACAATTAAAAAAAGAAGTGACTTATATTTGAAAGTGTATATTGGCTGAAAAATTAGTTGGTGATTAACATGCAATGTAAACACTTATTAAAGGGAGTAACAGTGGCTGAGATGTTTAAAGATCAAGCTGAAGATCGGCATCTATGCAATAAAGATGGAAGTGATGGCGGTTATATTGAACATAGCTTCTACCTTGAATATTGTGTAAACCATAATCATGTGAATTGTCATTATTACAAACATTTGGATAATAAATGTGAAAATCTATCTATATGTATGATGCCAGATGTAAATGAACAACAGCCAGCGGACTTATCTAAAGCCAAATATAAACATATATGCAAAAAAGTTGAAGGTAGAGTTGGCTATATAGAAGACAAATATTATAGTGACTACTGTAGCAAGCAGGATAATTATAAAAACTGTGCGACGTTTAAAGATAAGGTTAAAGTTGATTTATAAGCAACGAGTAAGTAACATATCCCAAACCCCATTTTGCAGGCTTCCCAGAATTAGGGAGAAGTGTCCTAGAAAAATCTATACAATTGGTTGTGTGGCTTAGAATGGCTCGTAACAATATACACGTGGAAAACTCGGGATAGTAGTACAAAATAGCTATACTTCGTTCCGTCCATTTCATATAAACGGAATAACCAAAAGCTTATAACTTCCTATGAGTACACAAACAGTCGTAGCAAAGGCATCTAGTAAAAGTGATTCTTTAAGAACAACGATTCCAGCAGGAATAGTAAAGCAATTTGATCTAAAAGTTGGAGATAAATTAGAACGGAGTATAGAACCAAGAAAAAATAAGTTGATAATTGTCATTACAGTTCCAAAAGTAGAATCAACAAATGAATAAAAATAAAGAAAAAATAATTATTTAGAGTATTTATAAATACAATTTGACGTTATTTTATCCTCTGTGACTTAAATCAACGTTCATTCTATCTTCATCGACTTTAATTTCTCCGCTTTTATTTTCATATTCTTCTATTTTTTTACTTAAAGTTGCGAGTAGTTTTTTAGCTGCTTCATTAGTTAATATTATAAGACCATCGCTGTGAAATTGAACCCGATCTTCAGTTTCAAATTTTTCATTTAATAACTCTATGCGAAAATCGGAATCAGTTTTAGTGACAAAAACATTAGTAGCATATATTTTACTAAAAATTGGAGTGCGAGCTATTGATACCTCTTTTCCCTTTTTTTCGGTAACTATTGGCTCTACACTTTCACTTTCATTTTTCTCTTCCATATTATACCCCATTAAGCGGATGCTGTGATGGTTTCACATAAATTATATTCTAGGTGGTTTGATTTTTTATATGGAGATTCTGTCTCTTCAATTATTTCAGGTGATTTCACTGGAAATATAGGTTCAGATGTTCTGTCAGGATAACAGAAGCAGTCATTCACTTCATAATATGTAATTGGTCCAACAACTTCTTTTAGATTTGAAATAATTGTCTTTTCATCATCTTCATATTCTGACAAGAATAATCCATTTGCATATATAGCACGAATTAAATTTCTCACAATTTCATTTTTTACAAGTTGATAATAATTTGCATTGCTACGTTTTTCTTTTATTTCAATTATCCCGTTATACATTAATTCGGGTAATTTAGAGTTCACGCTTTGTCTTGATATTCCCACACATTCTGCAATTTCAGTTTGGTTGTATACAAATGCTGGGTTCTCAGCTAAAAAGTCAATAATTTGTACTGCAACCGTTTTTCCCAAAATATCTTGTAATGCCATATTTTCTACCCCTCTTTTTGTAACTAATTAAATTTATTAACCTCCAATTACGTTGAATTGTTAAGAAAAAACAATCTTAACATGGCAATTCGAAATAGATAGTTTGGTAACACCTTTATTTTATTCTCAAAGTATCTGTGTTGTACATTACAATATGTAAATATTGTATTTAATCTTATTGCCTACCTGTAAATTCTATTTTACAGCTTGTTTTCGTAACCTGTAATATAAACAGCAGGTATATATTGTAAAAAAATTATTAGTAGTCTGATGGAAATTGATTGGGAAAAAATTGAGTTTAACGAATATGAATTAATGATTCTAGAAAAACTTTGTCGTAAACCTCGATTTTGTAGAAATGGGCATTACGACGAAAAAAGCCTTTTTCAAGGCGTTAAATCAGATAAAATCGGTCTAATGAGAAAAGCTATCGACAAATTATATAAACTTGGGATTATATATAGGTATCCAGCGCAATCAAGGCCTGATTATTGTTTCCATCAAGAGTGTTACCCTTTCGTTCTCGATGTATTAAAGAGATATTCAGGTCAGTATGACTTTATTGATCTAGAGACATTAAATATAAAATACAAAAAACATTAATAAACTATTCTTTTAGTAATTTTCCGTTTTTTGCATGAACATTTCTAGGAAAACAGACGAAACGTTACAGATCCCTATTATATAAAAAGCATTATATTATAATGCAATTAAGTTCTAACATTTATACATTTCTTACATTTCAACTTACATACTGTATTAATATAAACCACGTCAAATAAAATACTTATAACAATATATAAAATATTCTTTACTATTAGTTAACTATATACTGACTTCTTCTATACTTTGTTTAGTCTCTAGCTAAGTGTTCGGGATAATTAAGGAAGTAACCCGATTTTTGACCTTCTCTTCTAAACTGTAATAAATAATAACATAAATACAGTTTTACGGCTAAACAAATTAACCGATCTCATTTCTTCAATATATCCCGAAAATATAGAAAAAGTTTGTAAATGAAATGTTCGCACCATTTCATTTACAGCTCAACCGACTTACGGAGGTACATAAGTGATATATAACACACTTGTTATTGTAGCTATTGCTATGAATATATTTCCTGAAATAGCTTGGTGTACCATGATTTATATTGCTTATAATTCGTGCTACCAACACGAATGATAAAATTTAGTGAGGTACTAAACATTAATTCGGCGCCTTCCTTATATCCTTTATGTGTCTGATAGCATAAATTTTCCAATGCCAATCGGCACAACTCTGTCTCCAATTGTAGCTTGTCTAACGAAAACTAATGAAAATTGTGATAAATACTTATGCCATTGACCAAGCTCACTGAACGTTATTTCCTTCTCTATCCATCGAATTTTCGAATTTGCGTGCTTGATAAACTCATCTATTGTCGTCGACTTTTGTGCCGCCGCACCTCGTAATTCATCAATCATCGTTTCAAAGTTTTCATTACCACTAACAAAGAAGTATCTAAGACCTATATTGATTACGTGTTTTCGTTGCATATTATATGTGTCTGTGCTGTCCTTATATACTCTGCTCAATCATAGTGTCAGCTGTACATGTTTATGATCAATACGTATTTATACGAACAAATGTATAATATATTTTGGCAAATAAGCCAATAGAAAGAAAGGAGTGTTTAGAAATGGTACAGAAGACTGAAACAGCACAGCAGAATAAACTTGAAGCATATTTCACTGAGAACACCAAATTTTTCGAATCAAATGACAGCAATGGCAGAAAAGCCTTCTTTTGCTTGGGTCAATATGTAAAGCGGGTCATGGAAGCAGAAGAAAAGAAGCTTGCAGAATCAGGTGAGGAAAGTAAGTTCCAAAAACGATTAACACGCGAGATCAGTAATAATATGTCATTCCGTGCCTTCACAATTGTACTGAAGTTGCTTGATAATCACGTAATAAATAATCCCGAACTGTCAAAGTGTAGCGGTCCCTGCAAGCAATACATCATCAACAGTGATATTTCAACGGACAAAAAAGCACTTCGCAGTGAAGATGCAAACCTGGCTTTCTCGCTTGGGATGCATCAAAAGTTTTAATGGGAGGGTAATACCTCCCAATACAAAAACGCTTTTTTAAAGCTGTAATATTTCTTTTTGAATTTCTGAAGTTTCCTTTTCACTATCGAGATACTAACTTATGCTAACTTCTATATAATATTTATTTTTGGCATAAGGTCGAACTGTATATATACTATGAGAAATATTCGAACGCATGAAGCTCAGTTTTAAAAAACTTCTTCTCCAATAGGTATATATAGCATTATTATATAGTTTTCTATATAATTAGAAAAGTATAAAAATCATGGGCGCCTCTATAAGAGAGGTGATTAAGTATGAGTGAATTTCCGAGTTATATTGACCCAAATATATTTCCATATGACACAGCCAGTCCCGCACACGAAAGAGTTCATCTTCTAAATGAATATTGTACACTTTTGGACGAGGAAATTAAATACCATCTAACGGAATGCGAAAAGATGGGGTATACAAAAGAGGATGTTGCTAAAATAGACATCTATCATGATAAACTCGAAAAAGACCTTACCTTCTATCGTATAGGTAGAATAAAAAATCTTCAAAAAGAAAATGACACTTTATTTTATCTGATGTTTGAAATACTAAGCGAGCTTCCCGAAGACGATCCAGAACGGAAACTAATCAATCTAGATCCAAAGGTAATGAACCTCATTAGTTACTTTAACTATAACCCAAAAACCGAAACCGCCGAGAGCGTTAAAGATTCCATTTTTACGGAAGATAATGTGAAAAGATGGGAAGTATTTGCTAAGCAATTAAGAATCGAAGATTTCTGTGAAATTTTAAGACGTGCCAAAAATGCATCCACTCTAAATTTAATGTATGCGGCAGATTATAAGCCTGTAACAAGAGAAGAAATTCGATTCCATAAAACAGATGACTTATATCTCATCACAGGGGAGTATGAAGTTAGACGCTTTGTATCATGCTGTTTTATAGCGGCATTCAATTATTCGCATCCCACAACAGATGAATGGCTTACACCTAATGATATTCTCGCAGCAATCCACAAATACAATGTTAAACTTGAATTTAACGCTAGTATAGAAGATGATTGTGAATGGCTTCGACGTATGGGCTATCTGGAAAAACACCCAGATGATGCGGATCATGAAGAAAATACTAGATATAGAATAAAATATTAACCTTCGGGATATATTAGTGAGGTCACCCGACCTCAACCGTTTTTATGTTGAACTCTATGCGGAACAATTCTCTCACAAGCTCGTTTCGAGTCATATTTTTTCGCTTACACCATTCTCTCAGCTTGTTTTCGATCGCCTCATTGACATGTAGATATTTTGCGCTACATCTCAGTGATAGTCGCCGACATAGTATTTGCCGACAAAAATAGTCCTCGTATGGACCGTAAAATCCATGTCGTATACTACTGGAACGCTCGTGAAACCGCTTCACAATTTCGGCATCTATCGGGTTGTTTTCGTCGTACAAGAAGTACTTCCGCAGACCACTTTCCTTATCCCGCAACTCTTTTTCAGCTTTAAACGATTCTATCCATTTTGCATCTGCTAACCGCCGTATTTTCATTGCAGCTGGTTCGTTTCGTTTCTGTCGCGAGATATATTTTCTATGAGCCTCGGTTCGTACTATCGGTGTGTCTCGTTGCGATACAGGCACAACGCCAAAAATCTCAGCTAATCTATTATATTCCTGCCTACCACTAGCGGTTATACACCACAAATTCCCCACATTCTCGCGAACCTTTTCAACATATCCTGAACGCCAAAGCTTGTCCGACACAAACTTGCAGTATACCTCGCTGAAACCAGCAAGTTGTGCCAGTTCCCATAGTAACATATAATCATTGGCAGCCGCCAAAACGCCGAATATCTTGAAGTTACCACCAGGCTTTCTTCGTATTCGCCTCTTCTTGTCTAACATTTCAACTTTTTCCTGTGCTGGCGCTTCATAGCCATAGTGAGCCCAGACAATCTGCCTTACCAATGTTGCTTTCGGGATATTCTTGGCTCTAGTTTCCTCGTAGAGTGCCTTCTCGATTTTTTCATCGTTTGCCTTACGAGCATATCTCGAAACAAAGATAGGAATGTACTTGACCCCATAGTACTTGCATAGTATTTTTCTCATCGTTTCTGATGGCTGACCACTTACATGGAATTCTGGCGGCAAATTCGACGGAATTATCATTCCACCACCTGTTTTATCCCGAAATGAGCACATAATAGATCACGTTCAACTTCTTCCCTGGTTTTTCCTGTAAGCTCGGTCATATGAGCTATTGCGCCATCGAGTCGATTTATATCGCGCAAATGGAGCCGCTTAGTTAAAATACTGTTTTTTACTTTTCTCGTCATTCCCGGTTTTCTATTAGGATTATACAGAGGATTTTTACGTTCCCAAATCTTTGCTTCAATTTCTGCATCAATCTCTTCTACTGGCCGAGCCACAAACGTCGGTCTGCTAACGAAATACGTGTTAATAATATCCTGTGTCAGTTGGATCTTTGAAACCTGCCGACAGCCCACCTCATTTGCCAGCTTCTCATCGAGTATTTTTTCAATCTCCGCGGCTAAATTATATTTCATCTCAATTCCATAATGTTTGCAGAGAATATGCCGAATGACACCGACTTTAGTTTCGCGTAGTTGCAGCATTTCTTCGTAGAGCTGAGGTGTCAATGGATATGTAGACATGAAACCGCTCATTCGTTCACCTTCTCATACATCGTTAGAACAAGTGCATTTATCCATGCGCTACGCGACTGTTGACCACGTTTCGAGTCCATTAAGGAGATGACTTCCGGGTCTAATGCCACAGAAGTGCTAACTTTTTTGTTTAAGTTGACCTTCGTGCCTCTCATCAATCAATAAATTATTAATTCAACAGCTAAATACGATGAGTCGTGACAGTGTCGACAGATGGTGAAAAAAGAAAAAAGAGAAGTTCGGGATATATTAATTATCCCGAAATCGCGATTACTCGCCACCTTTTTTCATATTAGAATAGTTTATAGAGTAGTAGATAACGACTCCTAATGCCAAATAAGGCAGCCATTTGTATAGCTCATATAAATCATCGCTTGTTTCGAGATCAGATGCCGTATAAAACACCATTGTTTGATTATTAATTGTCAGATTCTGCGGTGCAAGATGCATATAGATATACAACTGGTCCATCAGCGGACCTAAGAGCATAAAGACGAACATCGTAAAGACAAGCAATACAATGATATCAAACCAACTGACAACTAATGCTCTTTCTTCGCGAGTAAACCATCTTGTAAACCACTGTAATCGGCGCCAGCAGTTTTCTTTCATGGCTGTAATATTATTGCCCTCCAAACGGACCCCTCCCCATTGTCTGGCTACCTCTACTTTCGTAAGCTCTTAACATTACGGCTCTATAATAGAGATGGTACCCACCGGCAGCAATGCCAAGGAAAACGATCCATTTTATGGTTTGGACTCCCATATCAACCATAGGCAACGCACCGGCACAATAAGTGGGATTTGTGCTCAGAACAAAGGCATAAATCAGGTTATAGACCGGCATGAGTGCCATTATGAACATTGCATATATTATCCTGAAAAAGATTAATTTCATGCCTTCAATCGTGGTTAACGCCTCCACAACGCTTTTCGCTTGTCCCATCCGGTGAATCTACTCTTTAGCACCTGATTTGGCGACTTCGAGTACCCCTCGTCGATTATTCGTTTTGTTTCTTCAAAATCGGTTTCAGGTACGTCTACCCATTGCGGAAATCCGCCTTCAAGAATTATTTGTTTCCAGACCATAATTTCACTCACCTATAAACATCTTATATACTACACCGCCAGCTCCCAGAATTAAGAACCAATAGTATAATGGTGCCAGCATTGGAGGCATAATAGCGGCCAGTACACCACCCGCAAATAGGTACAAAATAGCGGGTATGATAACCGTACCTGTCCTGTTGTAAATCGTGATATACGGGATAAGAATGACAACAAGCCAAAACAAACCCTCCGGCAGTAGATGATTCCAAAAATTGCCGGTATGGGACACGAAGTCCCACCCATGCATATGTTCGGTGAAAAAGTCTTGGTAGTAGCCGCTATAATTGCCCGGTGCTGTACTGTTTGCCATCAGTACTTCCGCCAGCTCGCTTTCGCCTTTCTTGTTTTGTTCATCGGTGGACGTTTTGGCTTCGGCTTTTGCCTTGTAGATGCTTGTGCCATGTTACTTCCTCCTAGAAGAGAAAGGAGAAGATTTACTCTCCTTCTTTTGAGGCTTGAACTTGATTTTGGCGTCACCAAGTATGAATGGGGCTTTTTCGGCTACTTTTACCGGACTGCGCCTATAAGCCACGTTTTTCTGGATTACCTTTTGCATTGGATCGCGCTTATTCGAGGCTACAGGAGGCTTAGAATTGGTCGGTTTTGTGGCAGGAGTTGTTGATTTTAGCTGTACGATCTGCGGCTTCGAAGATTTGACCTGAATAGATGTTTTTGCCACTGTTTTCATCTTCTGTCCGAGCTGTCGTTCTACAATCCCGAAAGATGTAGGTGTCAATGACTGCACAGTTGACATCGTAACTTTCTTGTTGAACGGACTTGGTCTTTCTGTTTTTGCGACCTTTTTCTCCGATCCATATGATGCCTTTTTGCCAGTATTACCCATCATTTCTGCAAATGTGTTAACTTTCGTTTTTGAGACCATAAGGGCTGCATTTTCGATTGTCAACGATCTCGTCAAGACAATATCGGTTTTTTTCTTCTTGCGAATGACATCGTCTTTCCCATCATACCGCCGCTTATTGTACTCTATATACCCACCATACGGTGACGGACTTGGTTTTGGACTTGGGCTAGGACTTGGACTAGGACTCGGGCTTGGATTTATACTTGGTGAAGGGCTTGGACTTGGAGATGTGCCAGGTGAAGGACTTGGAGACGGGCTAGGCGACGGTGAAGGACTTGGTTTTGGACTTGGGCTAGGAGTTACGCTAGGACTCGGGCTTGGATTTATACTTGGGCTCGGCTTATCGCTAGGCGATGGGCTTGGCGTATTACTAGACGGTATTACAGTTGGGTTTGGAGATCGTATTGTATTTGGATTTGGCGATCTTGGAGGTATTGAATCGGTCCATATACCCGCTGTCGTATTTGTCGGTGTTTGAGACGATGGGAATGGAGATCTATTCGATCTAGTCACCTGAACCGATCTAGTTGCCGGACTTGGTTTCGGGATATTCCTTGTGTTAGTTGGCGTATTCTTAATCGCTCTAACGCTCGGACTTGGTTCCGTCCTTAATTTAGTAGTCGATCTAGCCACAGGACTTGGTTTAGCAGTAGTCGATCTAGTTACAGGGCTTGATTCAGTCCATGACCTTGATCTAGTAATTGGACTTGATCTAGCAACTGATTTATCCCTGAATGGTGAAGATTTTTTACGATCTGACATGCCAGCTTTTTCACCAAACGGACTAGATTTTTTACGATCCCGTATACCCCTATTCAATTCGGCATCTATCAATGGGTTTCCTGTTTCCAACGACACGGCATCTTTCGAATCAAATAACGTCTGCTGAACCTTTTTATTGAGATATTCGTCAGCTGCCGTAATACCTTCTCTTTTTGTGAGTAATGCCGCCATGTCGCTTTCGGTTGGAATCCGCTGATTCTCAAGTATGAACTTGAAAACTGGATCGGTCATTACCTTTTCTTGGAAACTCTCACTGTTAGGTTTCCCTGTAGCCGGATCGAGTTTGTTGTATACGGGATGATCCTTGAATTTGACAGTAGCAGTATTGACAAAGTCTACGATACTTTGGCTGATTTCGGGCTTACCGTTATTTGCAACCTTCACCGCGCTTGTAACCACATCTAATGGGTCTTTTATCCTACCTGGATGTGCAGGTTCGAGCTTCCCACCAGAAAACATTGTACTGCCGGCTACTTTTCTTACGATTTGTTCACCGAGATCCTGTTCATTGATTTGTCCGATTACATTTGGCTCTTTTTTGATCCAGTCAACCCTATTTGGATCTGACTTTCCTAGCACATTGACCTTGACCGGCGCTTTTGTTTTGTACCCAAATGCGATTTCAGACTTACCGGGACTGGAATCTGGCGTGCCACTTTCTTTTGCCTGTAATTCCAAATCCGCCTTACTGGCATTACGACCATGTGTGAACACCTCTATCCCTGTGTCCATTTGACTAATGCCGGTAACTGGATCGCGAATATTAAAATCGACTTTTGAGCCGTTAATTTTGAAATCTACATCCTTTTTGAAGCCAGCTTCAATAAGCTTTGTCTCAAGATGTTTCACGTATGTTGGCGCACTATCGGTGTAAATTTCAAGATCGTGCGGCGTTCTAGTCGTGAATGGGTCTGACTGGGCTTTTTGTGCTACACTACCAGCGACCTTTATTTCGTGACCATCTTTCGCAAATTCTAGGATAGATTGTGTGACCGTATCGCGAGCCGCTTCGGGCACTGATCTTGATGTAATTTCAAAGCTTTTCGGTGTGTATACCGGCTTAGAGAGCTTATACGAAACATCTGCAATGTGAAGTGCCGAAGTCAAATATTGATCTTCTACTTTCCCTCCAACCTCTTTCACGGTCTTCCTGAAATAAGGTGTTTCACGTTTTGCGAATGATTGGTATGTATTATATTGAACGCCTGCTTCTGGTTCGGCTACCGTCGGCTTAACATTCGATATATTTACTTCCATCGGCGCGAGTTCTGCCTTCGCTGCTGTAAGTTGTGCTTCCGTGAATGTTTTTACTTCGGGCTTCCAATCTTTCGGAACCTTTGGATCGACTTTTATAGTGCCATCGGCTAACCTAGGTGCAGTTACCTCCGCTAGTGTTGGCAATCTCTGGTTGTCCTTAATGAACTTGTATATTGCACTGTTGGCAACCTTTTCGTTATAAACCTCGGCGTATTTTGGGTCACTACCATACTTTATCTCTGCTGCATTCACAAAGGCGACGGTGTCGTCGGCTATTGGCAGGCCACCCCTAACAGCACGCTCGGCATAAATATCAACTGTGTCTGTAACGTGCTTAATATTTTTCTCCATTCTTGGACCTAATTCATTTTTGGTAAGAATAGTAGAAGCATCGAACTTACGAGTAGCTTGTTCAAGTATGTTCAATACTGGCACATCATCGATTACAACTGATTTTCTGCCGGCAAAACCAAAACCAACAAGTTCTTTTCGCGGATCGGCCTTTAAATCATGTGTGAATAATTCAATACCTGTCTCCCACTTTCCAGTTACATCCTTGAACTGAATACCATCAAGTTTTACACCTTTCTTATCGACAGCTTGCTTGAAATCTCTACCTTCTTTATATCCCGTAGCTTTCAATTCCTTTATTATATGTGTGGTTGCTGCCGGTGCATTATTGGAATATATTTCAAGATCATTGGGTTTCCTTGACATGAAATCGCCAAGTTGCATTTTGCTCGCAACTGATCCTGCAATTTTCATGTCTATTCCTCTTTTTGGACCTGACTTGATTGCAGAAATTATTTTGTTTCGCATCTTGACAGGCACAACAGTACTTGTAATCTCTATCTTTTTCGGTAGCGGTGTAACGTTTGGCATCTCATTAATGACCTTTGCTACAGATACACCTTTTTCTAGGTATGTTACATCTGCCGGGCTGCCATATTTCCGAACAGTTGCCTCGAAAACACTATTTTCCAGCGGGCTATTAGATTTCCATTGAGAATCCCACATACCATTTTTAGTATTCAACATACCTTTTGGGGCGGCTGCTGCACCGAGTGTAATCCTACCATTTTTTGTCACCGTTAGAACAGGTTTATCTTTAACCACTATCGTTTTTCCAATACTTTTGCTGACCGGGTGTGAATCACCACCCATACCTTCAATTCGGGATATGGAAGCTTCCTTGATTTGTATCGTACGAGAAGGCTTCAAAACAGGTGTTTCGATTGTTTTACCCGCCACGCTTCCAGCTGCTTCGACTGGTTTTAGTATAACTTCTCTAGGTGCTGATCCGGCACCACGAGATAACCTAAAATCAACTATACTCTTAGGACCTTTGACAAGTGTGACTAGTGGTTTGTTCCCAATGCTTGCACTCATACCATATGTATAGTCTTTTGGCGCTTTTGCTGCACCTGCACCTTCCATGAGTGAAATACGAGCCTTGTTGATTTTCGGTGTCAATTCACCGATTTCATATGGCTCATATTTGCCGGCACTTGTCGATTCATGTATTGCCAGTGCTTTTGAACTACTGCCAAGAAGTGCTTTTTCGCCTACACCCCAACCCTTTGCACCTATGGCGAATTTTTTGACAAGATCTAGCGTATTGCTAGTAGCGCCAGCAATGCCACCTTTTTGATATGCCGCTTTTTCGCTGGCAGCTACACTTGACACCATTGGTGCACCAAACGCCACCTGCATCGCTTTTGGTGTTAATTTTGCGCCAGTAGTCGCCAATGTATCCACTACACCCCAAACACTTCTACCAGCTCCAGCTCTACTAGCTGCAAACTCGGCTACTCTTGCCATACTACCAACACCAGCAAGCTCAGCACCTTTAAAAGCTGTGCCGGCGACTGCACCACCAGCATATGCTATACCTATTTCTGCGGCAAAAGTCGCGGGCTTTTCGCGAATATGGTTGTATTGCTCGGCAATGAACGCCTTTTGCCCCTTTCCAATAGCCTTAGAGATATTGGTTTCGGCATCTAACACGGATTCCAAGCCCTTAACGACTTTAGAATCTGACCACGGCGTTTTTGCAGCTACGGCTCTTGTGACTTTAGCCATGTTTTCGTAATTTTTCACTATTGCCGCCGTTGGTGAACGATCCATTATAGCCTGCGAGACACTATCTGCTTTGTCTGGAATTATTTTTTTAGTCCAAGGAGAGACCCTTTTATCAACCTCACCTGCAAGCGCAATATTCGCCGCTATAAATTCGCCAGCGGTGTTTACGGTAACTCCACCAAGCTTTACAAGCTTTTTGCCTGTCTCGATGGCTTTTTCCGATACTTCACCATATATGTTAGCAGCTGCATTTCCAGTACCAAGCTTTACAAGCTTTTTCCCAGCTACTAAACCCGCAGTCTCTTTCCCCGGACTTTGTGATTTTGAAATACCTATACTGGCAGTTCCAAGGCCAACTAATGTAGCACCAAGACCTTTATTTCCTAGACTGGCGGCTATGGCTGCATCTTTTTTTGCTGCATTAGCAACTGAATCTACATCTTTTGTGCCATCATACAGGCTACCAAGAGCGTTTTGTATTTTACACTGCTTCCTATAATCGGCTATAGCTTGATTTAATACTGGATCTGTGCTCTTTGAACTTGCAATCTCGTTTATATTTGTACGAGCCTTATTTAGTACGCCAGTTACACGAGCGGTTGCCGAGTTGATACCTGCATTAAGTCTAGCTTGATCTGATTTTGATAATAACACGTCTTCGACAGTTTGTGTTATTGTCTTCTCGTCTTCGGGATATGTTAGTTTTGCAGGTGTTCTATCCTGAACTTCTTTTCTCGCTTGCTTAATGGCGCTGGCATAATCCGCATCCATAGTGAGTGTGATCGGAGTGTTAGCAAGAGTATTACGGTATTTAGCTTCGGCTTTGAACTGTGCTTGAGATTTAGACAGACCAGTTACGTTTCCCTTAGCATCTTTTGTGAAAATGTTAACTGTGCCAGTGCTGCCAATACCTTTGGTTTGTATGGCGTCTATTACCTGACCATTGGCACCAAGTTTTGTATTTCCGGTGAAAGCTGCCTGTAGAGCCTTGTTTCTAGCCGCGTTCTCTTCCGCTTGCTTTTTCTGGACTGCTTTTGTATCGAGTAGAGCTTGCTTCGAAGAATAGATTTTTACGTCACCAGTTCCACTATTCCCTTGCTTTTGGACTTGATCGATCCATTGACCGCTGGCAAGCTGAATCTGTCCGGTATGATCGGCATTTATACGCCCGCCCGTTGCGGCTTCCGCAAGTGAAACAACCACTTTTGGTGTGCCTACAACAGTTTTCTTAGCTGCCTGAACCTGCGTACTAACAGGTGATTTTGTCAGTACTGGTGTAGTCTTTTTTACGACTACAGGTGTAGTTGTCTTCGGGATAATTGTGGGTTTAGTGGTTGCAGGTGTCGTTTTAGCCTGAGCCGCTATTTTTTGACTACCTGTAAGATCATTGCTTACACCTTTTGTAGTAGAAGCCTGTCTAACCACTTGTCCACTACTATTTTTAACGACTGGCTTATTGGTATCGGGATTTATTTTAGATTGGGCTGCTATCTTTGCATCGCCCGATTTCACAGCCGGCTGATTATTTGTGGTAGCACCTGATTTATTCCCACCCGTAAGTTTAGGTGCAACGTATTTCCCGGCGGTTGTAGCGAGTGAGATGCCTTTCTGCTTCCGAAACTGTGCTTCTGTCAATGCGGGATTAGTTTGTTTTGATCGAACAAATGCAGTCTGATCCGCGTGGCTCATCGCGACTGCATACGCTCCACCACCATTTTCGGGTGCCACCCATGTTGGTTTTGAAGCCGCAACTTGAGCTACTATTTGTTTCTCTCGCGAGGCTCTATTCCCGCTCATCACATCGTACTGCTCATACGTGAGTTTTGGTAGCCCGGCATTTGTTCGTGTTACGTTCCAATTATTATATGACGTGTCTTTGGCATAGTATGAAAATTCGTTCGTAGGAGATGCGGCTACCGTGGGCGCTACTGAGCGAATTGAATATGTACCAGCCGGAGGTGCAGTCGCCGTAGGTCCTACTTTGGTCGCTGTAGCGCCACCTTTCGCTACGGTTTTTGCAGGTGTTGTTTTCGCTTTTGCTTTTGCTGCTGCATCGGCAGCTGCTTTAGCCTTTGCTGCGTCGGAAGCTTTCTTTGCTGCATCTGCTTTCGCTTTTGCATCAGCTGTCGCTTTTGCTTGTGCTGCGTCGGCGCCCGATAGTGAATAGGATATGACTTTTCCCGAAGCATCCCTTTTAACGTTCGAAACGTCGTGTTGTAGCTCATAGGCACTAAGAGCATAGAATTTGTTGCCTTTAACGTTTCCCAGTTGACCTGCGGCGTTTACGGCATATGTTTTTGTTACACCGCCAGCGGTTTGTACCTTTTGCTGAGTATATGTTGCCATTTAAATCACCTCAATAATTAGTGAAACTTTTCCTAACCATCATTTCCAAGGCACTCCCCAGGATTTACGAGGTTTGTCTTCGGGATAATCTGGTTCGGTTTCATCTCTTGATTTGGCGTTTCTATGTAGTTGAAGTCCAGCGGAATATGAAAACGGCGATTTCCCTCTTGTCCTGTTAGCTGGACCTTGTTTTTCGCGTTTGGGTAAGCCTCTTTCTCTTTTATATCCCGAATTTTTCTTCCCAAAACCACTACTCCGCTTGCTGAAATCAACAGTTTTCTTTTCGAAGCCGCGTGTTCCCATGTTTCTAGGTTCACCTTCTTTGATTTCGTGCATTGGTGGGTCAATTTCGAACTGGTCGTTGTATTCTTCCTCTATGTATTCGACGAAACCTTCATCCATGTCATTTTGTGACTGTCTTTTTTTGACTATCATAATATCACTTCAAGATTCCAGCTATCTGTGCGTGCACCTTTACACAATCACTTGTAGCGTTCACAAAATCGGCGTGTGCTTCCCTTGCCTCTTGCTTCTTGCGATATACGCTAAGTGCCAACTTTTCCCTGTTCACTGGATCGCGAGCCTGTTTTAACAGCTTTTCCTCTTTTGCCGCGATTTCTGAGAGTTTAATCGCATGTTTGCGGGCCTTGTCTGCTTCAAGCCAACAAATACTACTCTCTCGAAGCCAACCCGAATCGGTTATCCTATTTGCGATTTCGCGAGCGTCTTCTTCATGTTTCAATAGCTGGCTCAACTGTGACTGTGCTGCATTGCTTTTCTTTGAAAAGGGAGATGGCTTACTCGTTGCCATATTCTTCTCCCTGTGAACCACCCAATACCGTTTTATTGTATTCTTGACCTTCTACTTCGGCATCGAGAGCCACCATTTTTGTACCGACAGCCGTTAGGAAATTTTTATTACGAGCCTGTACGATCTTTGGATTTTCTTTCCTTGACTGAAATAATATTCTTCTATGACGTGTTGGAATTGTGAATGTCATTTTTATCAACCTCCTTCGGGATAATTATAGTCTGATTTGCCCCATTTGGACGTGCGTACCTCTACTCTTTCTCTCATTTGCTATATCGAGAATCTTCACAATTGTGATGATTGCAACGATGACGCCAATAGCAATAAAAACCCACATCATGGAACCGCTACTATAGACCATGTCTTCTGCCTGTACACCAATAAGAAGAGACAGTCCAGACAGCAACCAAAATATAACGGCAAGCACGCCTGTTATTGCATCTGTGTAATTATTTTTATCTCGAATCATTAAACTGTATATTGTACAGAGCGTAGCGAAGATCAGTAACGCATACCAAATCTGGACGGGCATTACCATTATTTATGGCTCCTTCTCCGCATTGCGAAGCTGACTGATCTTCGTTTCCCTACGGGCTTGTAGCCGCTTCTACGACCAGGACCACCCTTCGGAGTATTATTAGTAGCAGGACCATGCTTCGATCTAACCCCTAATGCTTCTACGCGCCTACCAGGACCGCCCTTATTCCCTGTTCCCGGTCCTTTCTTACTACGAACCCCTAATGCTTCTGTCCTTCTTCCCGGTCCACCTTTAGGATTGTTTACAGGACCATCTTTCTTTTTCCCACCACCAAGACCATTTTGAACCTTGACAAGATCGTGCTGGTTCTTACCTATGGTTTTGGCCGACCTTCTCCCGATTGTATCAGTTCTTCTACCGGGTCCGGGCTTTCCCTTTGCTTCTACGTTGGCTCTATATCCAAGTCCGCCAGGTCCAAGCTGCTTCTTTCTTTTGTCGGCTGCACTTCTCCTTATAGTACCGGGCTTCTGCGTTTCTACAACTTCTTTGACTGTGCCATCGGGATAATAATAGACTCTTTTTGTCTTTTCACCATCTTGATATACACCATCTCGAATGGCCTGTGCTTGCCCGATTTTTATGGCAGCATCACCAATAGCGTTAGCAGTCTCACCTACAACTGCACCACCGCCTTTTACGACAGCACCAATACCTTTTCCAACCTTCCGTACGTTGCTTTTCGTGATGTGTTTCTTTGCGACAGCACCAACAGCACCACCAACCTTTTTACCTGTCTTGATGGCTTTTTCTTTCATCTCTTCGGTATCGATATCCTCGACGGTCTGCTTTACTCCCCGCCTTATATTAGATACGACATATCGCCCAACACCTTTTGCTTCTATCTGTCCGCGGTGATAGGCTTTCCTTGCTTCTTTTTCGTTGGCTGCAACTGCCCTTCTCATTGATCTAAGAGCGCGGCTTTTCATTGCATCGGCTAACCCCTCTGCTTCGACACGAGCTGCGAAAACATCATCTGTCTCGCTGATCCTGCGTGACGGAAGTTTCCTTGAAGGTCGTTGTGATCTCGCTGCCTGTTTTGCTGCCAGCTTTGCGGCTTTATCTTCATCTTTAATACGCTGTCGTATAGCTTCGATTTCATCGGCAATCTTAGCCTGCATGATTTTGTCATTTCTTACCCTTTCTTCTCGGGCTGCACCATGATTACGTTTTACCGAAATCGTCATTGAGCGCCCTTTTTCTTTCGGGATAAATTGAGCTTGGCTCGGTCTTGTAGGTACTTCGTTTGAAACGTTTCGCCTGCTTGGCATTGAAGGCTTACCAGAGCTTTTCCTACTGAATACATCTGGATCAAGCTCTGCTTTTGCAGCCATGCTTATCGGTGTACCGTCTTCGAGTATAACCTGCTGTAACGTGATATTTTTCGTATCGGGATCATTTTTCAGGTCCTGCACTGTCTCTGCAAGCTCGGCAACATACGATTTTCTGCTTGACTTTTTACCGCTAGGTCTTGACTGCTGACCACTGTTCATATTTGCCTCCCTACGGGTTGACCACCCTTTTTCTTTAGTTTCAGCGTGACTTTGTCGCCTTCTCTCCCATTCTTCATTGTCCATCTTCACCATAACCTTTAAATATGGCTTTTTTCTTTGCTATATAAATATAAGTGTTTAAATTTTTCAAAAATCTTAGGGACAAATTGTTATCTGTCCCTAAAATCGGCTTTTATGGAGGTTACAATTTATCGGAATGATTCGATTGCTAGGAATGAGCCCGCTAGTACGGTTAGAAACCCAAAAACCATAACTAGCGGGCTTATGACACCTGAGATACCACCAACATCTACCATTGGACCGAGTGCCTGTATCGCAACTACAGCAAGTAAGCTAATCGAAATCAGCAACAACAGTCCGCCAACACTTTTCACAATAGAAAATTTCTACGCATCGTATAAAAAGGGTAGTCAAGGTATTGATTAAAAAATGAGATCGGTTGGACCGTTCACTAGAAAAGAGTATTTATAGGAACAAATGAAATTATTATATTGTAGATCTTTGACTTGAACTACCATTGAAACCTATTCAAACCACGGGCTGCCGAAAACACCTTCAATGATTTGGTATTCACTTCACACATGATGACCAAGGCAGCCCACATCACCAAACTTTTTTTGATCACTTTCGGGATATGTTTATGCTGCTTTCACTTTGAGCCTAATGAACGATATGAGACATGCAGCACAGACGAGTGCATTTAGCGCCACAATCAGTATCGCAAAAATCGTAACGTAGATAAGATATGTATAGACAAACGACAGCATTGCAAGTGCACCTGCACTACAAAGCGCAATTACAAACATTGTTAACTGCGATTTGAAATCTTGCCAAGCTTTGTCTACATCAACCTCATTAATATCCCGAATCTGTTCAACATTTTCCATATTTTATCTCTCCTTTAATTAGTTTTACTTTCCCTAATCAATAATACAAACCTTTCTGCATAATCTTCTTCACGTCTCTAATTTCCGCAAATGTGGCACTACAATGTGGAACATCATTAAGCCCAAAACCTGTTAGATACGGTACAACTTTCGCATAGAACTCTATGCAGTCGCCAGCTCGGACTTGTGCTGCCGTCAATGCTTCGCAAGCAGGCACCCACATATGATCCGCTATCGGCTTTCTACCATCGGCTTTGATGTTGTGTAGCAGAAATTTCACTGCGCCATCATGGGTGCCTGGTCGGCTCACAGTTGCAGCAAACCACCCATCAGTACCCACAAGCTCTTCGAGCAAATCACGATTTCTTGCTATCGTTTTTATCTTTTGTTTCATCGACTTTCTCCCAAACTGCATCGCGCCCGCCAATGATTTCGACTCTTTTGGCTTTACCCTGCTCGACGAGCTTTTTCATGTATGTCGCCGCTGTTGGGTGGCTGCATCTCACCCGCTTTGCTATCTCATTAGAGGTGATCGGTAGGTCTGGTAACACCGCCAAAAAATCGGCTTCGCTGTATACTGGCTTGAATCTATTTTGTGGGGGTAGATTGAATTCTTTATACAGAATTTCTCTAAAGGCTTCTGATTTGGTTTTTTTCATTATATTCCTCTTTCGTAACACTTTTTGTCACAAAATTAATAATACATCGGCTCGATAATATATCTTGTGTCTGTAAAGACGAAAAAGGCAATATATAGAAATGTACGGGATAGATAGAATGCCATAGACAAATATTAAGGAAAGGAATTACCGATTGGCTATGAAGCTGTGCGTGGTGACAGGTGCCGTCTACGTGGGAAGATTAGTATAGTTCATATACAGACTCGCTAATGTCATCAAATTTCAAAAAAGTCACTATCATTGCATACAAATACAATAACGCTATTGGGAACATTAAAAGAGAAAACTCAAAAATAATAGGAATTATTAGATCTCTCGTGAGAGCTATATCTGCACCACTTTTTAGTAGTGACATATTTACAGTAATGTCATTTGAAACCAATATTCCAATTACTGATAATATTATAATAAAGATATATATGACTAAAAAACCAGAAATTCCATTTTTTAACGTAGTTCTTTTGATTTCATTCTCGCCTGAATACTGTTGTAAAATAAAAATACTAAACGCTGCAACTATTCCTACAATCGAAGCAAACATTTGAGCAATAGATGAAAAAAAGGAATAAAGTGTTTGACAACTTGAAATATTTAAAAATTTGTAATAATATAGATAAAACATTATTATTACTATTATCCATGCAAATAAATCGGCATTAAGGAATGACAAATATATAGTTTCAAATATTTTTAAGCTCTTTCGTGGCTCTTGACTCTTTTTCTTACGCCAAAAATTTTTCAAGAACCAAGTAATCTTTAAGGATAGAATATTTCATTTAACTTCTTAAAGATCTATGAAAGTCATTCACTTAGATATTTGAGATGGCTTCTGATATTTAATTTGCTGAATTGTATATTTATTAAGTCTTAATATGCCTTTTCGGGGGGGATGTACAAAAATACCCAAGATATGAAATCAAAGAAATATCATATTTGGGAGTTGTAATGTTAGCAGCGGTAATTAGATTACATGACGTTTTGGGATAGGCTCAATGTGAAAATGTCTTTTGCTTCATAATTAATTTCTTAGTCTAAACGATTATATTCAATGGAAAGTATAACCGTATATTAAGTTGAGTACAACAGGCTTCTTATGGATTCCTTGTATCAACTTAAACAGGACGAACACGAATTTGGGACAAACTACGTTGCACGGTAACTGATGGTCTTGTGGTGTGAAAGAGATTGGAATAAATTAATCAAAGTCGCAGCTTTTTGACTGTCTACGCAGGGCAAAGGGGGTTGTTCTGTATTTGCTAATAGTGGACAGGGGTATAAAGATTAATGATGTATTTGATAAAAAAGTAACAGGGGGATTTAATATGACAGTGACTTGTAAAGATGTGAAATTATTTGAAGTGACTTATAAAGATGTGGTTTATTTATCGGAAGCGGGACCATACGAATATATATGGTGTGAATATCGCTCCAGGTTTCACACTCCTGTGGAGTTACGTTATCAGGTTCGTGCATTTGAGGCTTACGAGGAATTGGCTCCCGATAGAATCTGGCGGAAAGGTCGTACCCTAGTGGATTCCTCGTGGAAAAAAACTCCCCAAAAAGCTCGTCAAGACGTCGAGGACGAAGCAGGTTATTTAAAAGAAGAGAATATCGTCTGGGAGAAAACTTATCCCGTAACATTTCCAAAAACTGATGAAGGACATTAATGTAAAAAGTATAGGACTTAAGCACTTGATGTAAAAAATATGCACATTTGGCTTTGCGACTAGCGTAGTGATTCCTTTCTTTTCTATATTTTTAATTTGCAGCTATGTATAATTGGGTCGTGTCCGTGAATCATATTCATATTTTGTCCCCATTAAACTTTGCTAAGTTATCCACATCAAACTGTATTGATATTTTGCTGCTATTTCTCTGCTCTTTTGGGACGCAGAGATCTTATACGTAATGATATACCTTATCTAGACTACGAAGAAAATTTGAAATCGTAACATTCCGGTTAAATTACCTAACTAGGGTACTGTGTAGTCCACGGGAATTAAGAAAAATTTTCAGCATGCTATGTATATTCTAAACGTTGCGGATTTTCTGAAAATTACAAAATACCTTTAGTATGCAAAGCTGACATAATTCTACTAGAAGTCGTAATACTAAAAACATAATTTTTATTTTATCGTCTTATTATTATAATGAAAATTATCATTTCTAGGCAGAATTTACCACAAATGCCTATGTGTTTGTTTTCTTGATCATTCCATGATATATAGGAATTTACTTGTTTCCTTAGATAATCCCCCATCAAATGCAAAAAAAAGTATAAGAAACATATAGGTAAAACTTTTATCTACCTTGTGTTATCGTTTTTGAAACGTTTAAAAGCATGCTAAAATATATTTATAAAAACGCATTTAAAATAGTCACTACATTTTTTGTATTTGATAGGGTGGTGGTAGTTGTAAACAACCCTATTCCTATAAGTTGCGTTATAATTGGGTTTACAGGCACATAGGCAAAAACGAGACTATTTTGCAGTTCTCTCTTGTTTTTGCCTAAATGAAATATAAAAAACTAAAAATTGAATTGTTGAGACTGCATACAGGTTACTTTTTAAATATATTTACATAAGACTTACACACTTGAGCAGGAAGTGGAATTTTAAATTAATATACTGCTTTTATTTTTGCAACGGTATACACAAATGTTTTGTAATATTATATATACATATATATTGGAGGATATATATATATGGAAGCTTATAAAAAAGCTGATTCTTATCAAGCAATAGCCGATAAGAATCAAGTAATCTTGGTACATATTGAACGAGCAAGCGAACTTCTTGAACAAGTAAGACAAGAGATTTCTAGTGGTGTTGAAGAGAGCTTTACAAATGAAGCACATCAATCACTGTTAACGCAGCTTCCGAACTCTATCGAAAATCTTCAACATATGCGTAAAGATCTTATCAGTAGCTTGAGGGGTGGTGACGGTCCTATAAGTAGGTCTGAGATGGCAGAATTGAGGAGAAAAAGATATGAGGAGGCTCTCGCAAATGGTAAGGCTGAAAGGGCTTTGAGATATGCTCGTGATCAAGCTAGCGCGTTTTATAGTAGTGTACAAATGCCTGAGCATGCAGGGGTAGTTAGCGAAGCATTGCCTGAAGAGCGTATGAACCCATTAACTCGTGAAATGATCGAGTATTTTAAGGGGCGTCCTTTTCCTGAGGAGAGTAGACTCCCTGTGTTTCGCAAAGAAGTTCCAGACCGTACTAACCCAGGAAAAGTGATCGACTATCACGTAAGAGTGGGGTGTGTTACAAAAGAGAATACAGTAGAATGCAGTGTTAGAGTTGACACCGACGTTGACTCCCCTTGATAAGCCATACAAGAAAAAAGAAGAGGAAAAAACTTTCGAAGGATGTATTGCGTATACAGTTCCAATAGGCTAAGAAGCTATTCTTAGTTATCAGCTTAGCTTCTTTGACACATTACATTTTGGTAAAATAACTAATGTCAAAAATCATAAGATGTGAGACAAAACCTTGAATTGTATAAAGAAAACAGAAGCATGAAGCCAATTTAGACATTAGATGATATAGGCTTCTGTCATATTTGGGTTTTAATATAAGTAGGACTTACGCACTTGAAGAAAAAAATCAAGTGCAATAGGCATCATAGTTAAATACACATTTTTGACAGTTGACGGTCTAATGCTATTGATTCCTCATTTCAACCACGTAAGTCCTAATAAGTTTGATGGGATAGTTAGCTAATTTAGAGATTAAGCAACTTGCCCATTCGAATTAAATATACTTAAAATAGTAGAGATAATTTGTAAAGTAGTTGAGATTCTTTCTAAACTTTCTGGCTTTTTACATAGATCTAGTAACTTCTGACCTTTGCTTTTTAGCCAGGAAGAGGCTGGTTTTTCGGCAGAAAGAATTTCATCGCAAGTATTTATAATTTCTTCCTTTTTGTCTATTTCAGTCTCTAGAATAATAGCTTTTAATTTATTTATTTCCGTATCAAGTAAAGGCTTAACACTTTCTACTATGATCTCATTTTTTACGTCAATGGAGATATTACCTATATATGCTGAAGAGTGTGCTATATTTTGTATTTTTATTTCTAATCCCTTGGTTCCAGTTGCTAAGCTATAAGTTTGCGTTCGTTGCTCTTTGATTTCCTCCTCTAACCTTTCAACTCTGTATTTCAAAATAATTAAGTCGTTATTAATTATACTATTTTCGTGTTTAGAAAAATCAGAAGAATCTCTACTTCCAATAGTCTCATTCATATCAATTATACTTAATAAAGATGAAACTATATCCGCTTGTTTTTTAAAATTTGTTCTGAAATTATGGAATATCTTTTCGTTATCGTCGTTCCATACTTGTTCTTTCAGTTCAACCCAGCTTCTCGCTTTTACGTAATTTTTAATGAATTCATCTAACCTATCTGGTGATAATTTATTTACTAACTCTTTACTAGATACAAACCATCTTTCATATTTAGATAATATTTCATCTTGTAATGTCAATAAGTCTCCTTCAAGAGTACCCCATCTATAATCTGAAAAGCCTATTACCACAAAAGAACCTGGACTACTCAGAGGCTTATGTACAATTGGCACTTTCGAGAAAAAAGTATGAGTAGTATTTAATAAATCATTAGCTTCAGAAACCAGCGTGTCAATTTTAGTTTTTAACATTCAGCCATCTCTTAAAATTCTTATCATAATTAATCTAACTAGACAATATATTGATAGCATGAAGTAATAATCATTTACTATTTATTGTTTATTTTCAAATAAATGAATTAATTTTACACTAAGATAAAATGGATCTTATATTTGAACTTCTATTTTATTTGTAATATTAAAAATATACTTCTTTGGTTAATAATAAATATAATTTTTGGATAGGGCTACTTTCTAAAAGAGAGGTAACTTTTGTGACTAATCTAACTTCCTATAGAAAACTTCCTATAGAAAAAATAGGTTTTTGATCAAGGTAACTTTCAAAAAAGAGGTTTTGCGTAACTCTTACAAAACAGTGTTGCGTTTTTCACGTTACCTATATCCCCAAAATTAAGTGCTAGTACCTTCAATAACAATCTGGCTGCCTGCATGTAAAACCCTAGGACAGCCAATTCTAATTTTAAAAATAAGTTCCTTCTCTATTGTAATGATTGGGATGATTAAAATTCAGCGTTTTCACTGCCATAGGCAAATATTAGGGAAACCCTTTTACGAGCGCCAGCGACCTTGTGCGTGGCTTCTAGAAAAGTTTACGTAGGAAAAAGAGCAAAAAAAAATTAATTAGTCATCTTCTGTCTCGGCGAGCTTGTATTCTTGAAGCTCAATTATTGTATTAAGCCAGTCGTTGAGAAAGATATTTAGATCGGTCCGCAGCTTCACGTTTGGCTTGTCATCATTATAAACCTGTTGATAAATCCCGAGAAAATCATTTTGGAACGTAAGGGCTTCGGCACACTTGATTTGTGGGAATATCACCACTTGCATGTCGGGATCTGCCATCACATCCCCATTTTGGACAGTGTTATGAGCCAGAGCAATCATGTTTTTGTCAAGTCGATCAACATTCAGGTCCATCAATCCGTCACTTTGAAATTTCATGTACTGATGTTGTATAACACCGGATTCGTTTAATATCCCGAGAGCTTGAAGCTGTGCAAATATTTTTTGTTGAATTTTTTCAGTCATTTTCAAAACCTCCTTCAATCATTCTCGAAAATCGTACCCAACGCTACAAGCTGCTCAGTGGTGAAATCTGCATAGATCTGGTCAACGGCACCCTGAAAGTCTTTTGGCATCGTTCCGCGCTGTCTTTCGACCAGCTCATTAAACCTTCTTGACATAGCTGTCGACATCACTGTAAGCCGTATAGCCCGGATCACAAAGCTGTCTGTATCTATTAATACCACTTGGACCACATAGCCCACCTTATCGGGTATGTCACTCGTTTCAAAATGAGGCATCAAGTCAACGAAATAAGGCAAATCGATCCACTGTTCAGTTCCAAACTTCGCAAGTACAAAAATAACCCCTTCGAATTCTAGCAACCCAAAACGGACAGGGCCAGCCCCAAAGTTCCGAATTTCACGAGGTGATGGGTTTTTGTACACTGCTATAATCACTGCACCTGTATCTGAGAAATCAAAAAGTAATCCCTCTTCGCCTGGCGCAAGTCTGGCAATTGTGCCGGGGTATCGTTCACCTATTGTATATGTCTGTAGTACTCTTTCTTCGCTCATTTGCTAAATCACCTTATATTGTCTAGTTTTGCGATTAATCGATAAAATTTTAATCAATCTATAATTATATATACCTATTGATACAAATTATCTATACTTTAGTATATAATTGAGTAATAGAAAAGTAATGATATACTTTAGTATATATTTTCGGGATATAATATGTTTAGAAATGTGCCGAGATAGTAGAATTATTAGAATCTCTATACTTAAGAGCAGATTTGAAAAATTATAACATTAGAAAAATAATATCTATACTTTAGTATATCGGTTGACGGAAAGCCAGAAAACGACATCGAACGACACTATACTATTTATATGATCAGTTGTATTTTTAATACGACAAAAAGAAAAGAAGAATTGGTTGAAATTAGTAACGGTTCTCCAAAAACCGTCACAGACAACAACACAACAAAAGTACCTAGAGCAAATAATAAAATGGTACTTTTCTTATTTATAAGTTGCTCAAGTTGTGTCTTACCGTTACTGATTTTGACCTCGTATAGAGGTATAGACATGACAAATAGAGAAGAACAAATGCAGGTCATAATCGACCTTGCAAAAAAGAAAGTCGAATCTTGGTATAATCCGGGAACTACCCGTCAATGGACCTGCACCGTAGCAGGAAACAACGCTCCGCAATTCAGTGACAGACCAGAAGAAAGGACTGAGATGTATGTACTGACAGGTGGTGAAGCGAAGGGTTTTGTTATTGCTTTCCACGGTTTGGGGAAGGTAATCGCTTATAATACATGTGTGACGCAAAGTAAGGAATATAACATTAAGGATGCCACGACTATTAGGCAGGCTTGTTCAACAGTCGCGTAACTGAAATAAACATAGATATATATACGTTGTAAATTATTGTAAATAATAGCAGTATTACTCCGGCGGGCGGGTCGCCCGATGACATAATTCAACTGCTTTTCTAAGAATCGGAGGAATACAAACATGGTAAATGTGCATATGATTTCAGTTTGTGTCGAACCAGAGTTTGACGAAATTGTCAAAATCGCCGACAAAATTGCTAAAGGAAATGGAATATCGAGATCTGTTATAATGCGAACGGTGCTTCACGATTTTTTTGGTGTTCCAACAGATAATCCAAAACTTCAACAGAAGCTAATAGGGCTAATTAAACAATCGCTTAGCGAGATTAAGCAAGTAGAACAGTCAGTTGCACAGGCAGTCGAATGCTAAAAATTAAAGAGAAGTAAATGTACCCAAATGGTTCACCAGACCATATGAGTACAGAGCCGCTACGAGCTACAAGCTACAAATTTAAAATAAAAATTACATATTAAAATAATCACCAATCCTATTTAAAATCTATGTTCGTAGTGGCTTTGTATTCATTGGGTTTCGTTTGCTTCTCCGTTGTCGAAAAATAAAATGACATGGAGAAAGATAAAATGGTAAATACTATTGACAGAGACGAAGTCGTCGAAAATTACGATGTTGAGCAGGTTGAAGGAAACAATACAGAGATTCCTACAGACTTCGATGATGTGTTGGCAGTTGATGCAGTAGGAAACGAAGATATTGACACGAAAGATTTTAACAGTCGTGTAAAAGAAGATTTTTCAATACAAATTACCGGTGATCGCAAACTTACGCAAGAAATAGCTGATCTCATTGGGATTGATTTTAAAAACCCATTGAAAAATGACCAATATATGACCCGGGCTCCTTATGGTCGAGAACAATATTTTGGCTGCTTTGTGCCCGAAGGTTATTTTATTACACAATCGGGCATCTGGCGAATGGATCAAAAAAAGGCTCAAAATGGTGATATTATCGAGACGCCGGTATGTATTTGCACCACCCGAGTTATGCCTACAGGTCATTTTATCAGCAACGAAGGTATAGATATCACAGAGCTTACATTTGCCGGTTATAAGTCTCATCTTGAAGTATTAAGGGTTCCAACAGCTGCACTTCAAAGTAAACAAAACTACAATAAAATTGTAAGGAATAATAATTATGGCAGCCTTGATATTCTCGATGATGAGTTGAACGGCACACTCACTTTTCTAAAAGCTGCCAGAAAATTAAATTTAGAAGAAGGTGGAACTGCCTTCAAAACAGGTGAAGCATATAGTAGGTGCGGGTGGACCGATAAAACATGTACAAAACTTGTTGCGGGTAATCAATTAATGAGTGATGTAAATGGAAAAAATATTTTCGAAGATTGTATATTTATAGATGATAAGCTCGCTCATACCTTTGATTCAATAGGCACTATTGAAGGTTATTTTAAAGCAATAAAACCACTTATGCATCTCGATGTAGTTAGATTTATAATATATTCAACTTTCGCAGCACAATTACTACATTATTATGACACAGATTCTTTCACTGTAGATTTATATGGTGGTATATCAGGTAATGTTAATGACAAATCTAGCTCTGGTAAATCTACATTATTGTTTATTGGAATAGGTGGCTCGGGATGTGTTGTGGAAAATAATAGATGTATATCTCTAATTCATCAATATCAAAGCTCAGAGCCTTTCATAGAAAACTTATCTAGTAAGATTTGTGACTTCTCATTAGGTATTGATGAAACAACCAATGCCGACGTACAAGCCGCAGAAAAGCGTGTGTATAAAGCCACAGGTGGTAAGACGAGAGGTAAAGCCAGTGATGGACAGGGTGGTATTCAATTAACTACAAGGAAAACAAATATTGTAATGTTTACAGGTGAGAACTCACTACTACCCGATAGTGCAAATATAGGTGCAAGAGTTAGAGTAGTGTCAATTCGCGGTGGTATGGGCATTTCTAATATAGGGAAACTTGTAAGCGACGCAAAAGTTGGTTGTATGAACAATTATGGTCATTTATTAAGACCTTTTGTTACAGAGTTCTTTAAACAGCGTCATGACAATGAACTAAATGAATATTTTAATAAAATTGCAGATAAATTTCGCGATTCGACAGATGATAATCTCGCACAAAGGCGCTCTAGATACTTTGCTGTCGTAGCTACCGCTGGTAAATTACTCGAACCAATATTTGCAAAATATGGTATTGAAGAAAAAAATTCGTATACGGTTACAAAAAATATATGGGAAAAACACGTGCTTTCAAATCTTATTGAAGCGCAGTGGAAACAAGCTCTTAGAGAAGCATTGAATTTATACAACACAAATAAAGAAGCGAACTTCGATATACCTAAAGTATCTGGAAAGTTAATGTTTGGCTGGACAAAACGAGTTTATGGTAAAGATGATGGTAAATCCATGACTCAAATTTACTTTAACAAAGCAACACTCGATGATCATCTTATAAAGAAGAAATTTAACCCAGATATAGCATATGAGTCATGGCGAGAAATTGGGTTTACAATTTGCAATAAACCAAAAATGAAAAAGGACGAAAATGGTAATATTATAGGTGAATATAGCCCATATAATTATTTAACTGCCAATAAAAACGGTGATCAAATAAGTACAATTTCATTTATACTTGAAGATGTATACAAAATTCTCGACGACATAGAGTTAGAAGATTCAGAGAAAGTTATACAGATGACACAGCAGGATATTGATTGCGTTGCCGATATACTCAAAGACTTTTAAAATTATCAAAATATTCAAAGAATCTGGTTATATACGACGAAAAATCAAAATTACATAAAATAATGATTTTTTTTGAAAAAATTCCTTATGCAAATTCATAGGGCTTTCATAAGGATTTGCATAAGGGTTTTATAGAGTTGTTTTCAATATTGGGTGCATCTTTTAATAAAATATAGAAAAGAAGTTTTAGCAAAAAGCTGTAAAAAATCGCAAAATCGCGAAAAAAAATCGATGAATACAATTGACTCTTAAAAAGCCTTATGCATTCATAAGGCTCGAAAAACCGATTTATCAATATTGGGCGCCTATTTTGACAACTTCTTAAAAACCTTATGCAAAAATAAATCGAAGCTATATATACAAATATATGTACCTTTTAGTTCATTTTTTATAAAGTCAATTATCTATTTTTTTATAATGTTACTTCCACACTTCCATACTTCCACACTTCCACACTTTCATACTTCTTAATATGTTATTATTTTATATAATATAGTTTTTTATCAAATATAGGCTTATTTTCATAAGGATTATTAATTTTATAATTATATCTATTGATTTTACTTCCAAAAATCCTTATGAAAACCTTATGAAACCCTTATGCAAATTTTTTTGCTATTTCATAAATTATGCTCCCAATAGTGATTTAACTTTTTAAAAAGCCTATGAAAACCCTTATGCAAATATTTTCCATATTCTTCGGGATATGTTAACTTCCAAAACCCGACCAATTATAAAGCCCTACAAATAATACCCATATAATTTACCTACCTTTACTTTTCTATTCACTGGCGACTATTAGAGCCAGTTACAACAGCTTTTGGTGGACAAATTCACCACACCCAATATATCCCGAACCTTTCTTCTATTCACTTTCTTTTTTGCCAATTTGTGAACGAACCTTACTATTTATATATAAAAAACATATTTTTATTTTGTATAATGAAGGAGGTAATACGATAGCCCTTTGTACGATTAACAGTCTTCCAGAAAAGCTACAAAAGAGAATAATGGCTTGCGGAAAAAACGAGTCAAAAACGATACGGGATATTCTTTGTGATCATTATCAGGTTGATAAAGACGATATGTCAACTATAGAGATTCACCAACTTCTTGATTCAAAGCTTAGAGAAGATGCCGAGAGAAGAAACTTATCATGTGATACAAGACCAATATCCCGATACGACATATTCACAGAGATAATTGCAGCCCATTTCAAAGGTGAAAACTAATGCCGAACAAAGCCACCAAACGAAAGCAGCTACAAGCATTATCTAAAAAAGCAGATGTCATAAAGGGTGTCGGTGAATTTACTATACCAGTTTCCTTCAAGTGGACAATTACAGGCGATATGGTTCATATCATTACAAAAGACCGTTATAGGGGTGTCGTAACTACTGAACTCCCGATAGCAACATTACGAGAAATACTAAGCCAAGTTGACAACACCTAATTTTTTTCACTGCTTTTCTCAATACATATTTATAGGGTTAAATATCAAGCAAAAAAAGTATGAAGTAAATTAAAGCCAATAATCTACTTCATTAGGTTGCAGACTGTTAACTACAACTTCATTTACAGGAGTGTTAACTTCAGGGGTGTTAATACCTTGTTCTATAACTTTTATGTATGCCGATGTCATTGGTGAATTAGATTCCCAACCCACATACTTTTTAAGTTGCTGCTCTTTCAATATATTTGTTAACCGAAGTATTTGTGAATGTCGTAACAACTGAGGATTTACATTTTTATTTATACCAGCTCGTCTGGCAGCATCTTTAATTATTTCGCCTATTTGTTTATTGTTCAACGGTCTATGTTGTCTTGGTGTGTCTTTCTCTGGTGTCCTATTCTCCCTTACTGTAAAACTGTTCTCATTATACCGTCTCGTTGTAGTAAATAAATATGCTTCTGGATTTGAATAGTCTGGATGAACGGCTAACCATTGTCTGAGAAGTTGTTGACAATTATAGGCCAAAACTTTTCTTCTTATACTACCATTAAGTGTTATACAATACCCATATGGATGTTCTTCAACATCTTTTATTTTTAACGCTATAAATTCACCACTTTTTGCACCAGTTTCATAAAGCAGTTCAACTATAACTTTGTCTCTTAGAGATCTACACGATGACACTATGCGATTTATTTCCTCAATACTTAATGCGGTGTCCATCGTTAACTGTATTGGAACTCTTCGATCAAAATCAAAATTTACTGCATATAATATCATTTCCGTATTGCCAACATTCTTACCATACTCTGTTAAAAATCGCTTAAATGCACCTTTATATAATATCTTACTCGAATCACCAGCAGCTTGTCCATTTTTTTTGGTCCAACCATCTATAGCATCTACAATATAATCCATCTCGTTTGTGGTAAGTTTATCTAAATCAGTTTTAATATGAGTAACTAAAAAGCGCATAAATTCTTCATTATTTGCTATTGTAGATGTTGACATACCACTTCCAATAGAGTGAAGATATTCTAATACAATACGTTGATTATGCTGAGATATATTATTATTTTTAAAAAATTTTAATAAAAAGTCATTGCGTGACATAGTTATACTCTCGTTTTAAGCTGACCGTTAATAAACCAGATAAGAAAGACATCGCCAACTCTTCTCGCATATGGAGATTGATAGTATCCTTCTGTAAGTTTTGCATATTGGTGAACACGATTAACACATTCTCTATCTTCTTTCAAAATATCTTCTTCTAATATTCCATTAAATGCAAGATATTCCAATCTCTCAATATCCTTTTCTATAAAAGCAGCAGAGTCATAACGTATTATTTGTTGAGTGGACCAATTTTTCTTAAGTAACTCATATTGGGAAGCTTCATTAAATTCTTGTATAGTTATATCAGCGATATTTTGCTTTATATTGTCAATAACGTTTTGTTTATTTTGAACAATTTCATTAAGACTCTGCTTAATATCTATAATATCTTTGACTGTACTCTGTTTAATTTGATCGAGACTATACTCAATTGTTCTTATATCACTCTTTGTTACTTTTCTACGCACTCTAGGCTTTATAGGAGGATTGGCTATTCCAATCTCTAAACCATCCCATTTACCGGCATGTAAGCCCGCATGACATGGTTGACAAAGTAAAACTCTGTTTTCGGGCCTATTGTCTGTGTGATCGCGATTTATATGATGTACATGTATCATTCCCTGCACTTCATAATAACCGCAGCGAGTGCAGACCTTTTTGTTTCCTACACTCATATAAGATCAACCCTCTTACCATCTAACTGAATTAAATTATCTACAAAGGAGGAGCGGGACATTTGACCCCGCATCTCATCTATTATGGTAATTGAGGATGGACTCAATGTAAATGCCGTATGTACCTTTTTGTCCGCAGCTGGAACAATGGCTCTAACCATATTAGGTCTCCCTCCCTGCTGCTCGCATAAACGTTTTATATAATGCTTGATCCATCGGATCATTTGACTTAGATAATACCTTCATAAATTCTTCATTTTGCTCGACGAACGACGTCGCCTCGCGTTGAAACGTTGGATTCATTATTCAATAAATATAATTTATTCAATCAATATAAACCCTTGTAAAGTTCAGATTTAGAAAAGAAGGCATCTAATGGCTTTAATCAATATGTATAAATAAGATTAAACTTCATCGAGTTTCGCTCATACTCGGTCTGGGATATAAAGATGGTTAAGAAAGAGGTAATCAAAATAAGTTACAAAATGAGCAAAAAAAATTATTTGTTAAAATCAGCCATTATCTCAATAAATACATCTTGGTGCTTGGCGAGCATAGCAAGCATCTCACTCTTCTTAGATTGGTAGCCCTGTTCAGCAGCCTTTGTAAGAGGTAAGCCACACTTCAGACAATACATTGCACCTGCCGGCACTATAGAGTTGCATCTTCTACACTCTATAACTTTTAAACCTCCCTCATCTTTTGTCTCGACTTTCGCAGTACCGTTCATTACTCGCACTGCATTATCAATGTCCTTCCCGCCGAGATGAATATATGTAGCCGGCATGGAACTGTCCGAAGCCCATCCCAAATACACTTTCATCTCAGCTTCTTTTAGTTTTTTAGACAGACGGGTAGCTGCCGTGTGCCGAAACAAATGTGGGTGAACTCTTTTCTTAATCCCTGCTCGTTCAGCAGTCCGCTTCACGATGCCATGCATGCTGTCATACTCAATTGCATAACATTCTAACTTTTTATCTTTTTTACTTCCTGTATTTTTCAATTTCTTGGTTACCCAGAGCGGTGCATCGGGTTCGTCGTTATATGGATGCCTACGAAGCCATTGATTTAGATACTCGGCTGAAAACTCAAGCAATATGGTTCTAGACCCTGTTTTCCCTTTTGGAAACGTTAAGTGACACTCGTTATTGGAAAAATCGACATCTTTCACACGACATGATGTAATTTCTCCTATTCGACAACCAGATTCTGCAAGTGTCGCGATAATAGCTTTATCTCTCTCGCCATCGGCGGTCATTATTATCTTCTCAATTTCCTCTGTAGTTAACAAATCGCTAGGTAGCTTATTTGATTTTGGGGTTCTAGTCTTAATTTGTTTAGACAGTTTTGGATAACCACTATTTTCGTCGATTGTGTCGTCGTACCATTTCATGAATCTTTTGAACCCTACAAGATATTGAGTTTGTGTCGATTCAGCTATAGGCTTGCCATCGGCTCGTTTCCAATCCAACATGACACGCTTGAAAGTATTTACATCCCTAATCGTTAGCTTGTCCAAGTTTGTTTTAATATGGGTTAGAACAAATTGCATATACTCTACATTCCTCTTAATCGTACCTGGCGCTAGGCGTGGTATGGCAATGAACATTGAGTCCATGTAATCTAATACAAGGTCTCTATTCGTCTGGGATATATTCTCGCGGTCAAAAAAGTCATTAAACTCATTAATAATCTTATTGGTGTCTATAATACCTATCACCTATCTATAATATACATTACATTGTATATAAAATATGATATATTTGGAATAAGATATACTATATGTAATATATGATATATAGGACTTATGCGATTGAGAAACAAGATAAGAATAAGCAGGTTTGTGATCTAACGTTTTCATTGTACCAGCAAATCTAATGGTAAACTGTAAGCAATGGTAAACTGTAAGCAATTTTTGTAAGTTTAATCGATTTTTGGTTCTATACATATCGAAAATGAAAAAAGTGTCTTGAAAATTTGGTCTATTGACATTGTTTTCTATTTGACTTAATAAAATTTATTTATACTGCTTGTGTTTGGGACGTATGAAGGACAGCTTCTAACAACATGATATCAACGATTTAAACTTCATTATTTTTGGCTCAGTTATCCTATCTGCTTTGTTGAGTGATCTTATGAATACTTGTGCAGTTCGTTCCTTTCTTTCACATAACTTTCACGAATCTGTTTTACCCCAAATAACCACATTTTTACACGCTTCTGCTCTTGCACCAAGTACGAAAGCTACTGATTTTACATTTCCATCAGGATCTTTGACCCTGTTCATAGTCTGCCATGTATCAGTATGAATCGATTCGTGCCACATCTCGATAATTTTTCTTCATTGGTAGCCAACCGATTGTATGTATTAGCTTACTTGCATGCTAATCCTATAAAAAGGATGATTAAGAATTACTCCATGTCTTTTTTTGTCATATTTGAAAAATTAATGTTCGTGTTTTTCAGTCTATAATCGGCAGGTCAACATTAAATTTTGAGAATTTTTAACGATAGCGTATTTAAAATGATCCGCTATAATTGCATGTGGTTGTTGGGTTTACATATTATTGGTTTAGAGAATTTCGATAAACCTCTGATTTCAACAAATTGCATATATACCCATTATAAACAACCAGCTAAAAATTGGGATTTTTCAAAATCCTCTTTAAATCATAGCAGCGATGTTACTGTTATTAATCATGAACCACAGACCGAAGATTGCCATAAATCCCCCGCATAAGTATACCATTATTTCGTGCGTACGCTGTGAGATCATTTCATTTCCTCGTGAAAAAGAGAAGGACACTGCTACAAGAAAACCAAGGTCCGCTATCCAGTGACCGACAATAAATGCAATTACTGCAAAGATACCTATCATATATTCCTGAAGGACTATAGAACTGCCTGCAGTCAGCCACCATATGACGAAAAAAGGATTCAATGCAGAAGTTATAATTCCTGCTGATACCTGACCTGAGAAAGGATTCAGTGCGGATGTTATAATTCGTGCAGGGACCGGACTTGAGGATAAGTTCAGGCTACTGGCCGAAATGGACATATCCATTGTAGAAGCCTCTTTTGCACTTTTTATCATTACCAGCCCGAAAAGTAACATAACCAGGCCACCTATTATGGCCAGATATGAAATAATTGCCTTTCCGACAAAAGAGGATGCGCCTACGAGGACAATAACAAAAATGACCAGTTCTACAAGGGCATGCCCGATGAAGATCGAAGACCCTGCCCGCCATCCATTCTTAACAGATGCCCCAATCGTTGCGACCATCATGGGTCCGGGAATAATGGCAGCAGATATGCCTATTGTAAAACCCAGAATAAGAGCTTTGGTCAGTTCTATCATGATGTCACTTCGTAGAAAAATCAGGCTACATAAATGTAGGAAGTAATTATATAAAAATCTATGGAAGATGACCACACAACAGCTTCTATGACCATTATCAAGGGGAAATCAAGTTACTTATATATACATTTTTACTCATATACACTCATATTTACTTATATATAGATGTATTTATTCATATATATTCATATTTACTTATATATAGATGTATTTATTCATATATATTCATATTTACTTATATATATTTTTACTTGTATATATACAAATTACTCTTTTTCGATTTTATTCTTTATCCGTTAACTATTTCTTTTTGCGGTTGACCACATAAAACTTTATAAAAACAGCTCCTACCATCAGCACCGCAAGCCCTATGGAGAAATAAGGGGATCTTATGACATCCCATCTACCTGACCAGACAAGGAATCCGGTAAGGAAAAGAACTGAAGACCCTACAATTCCGGAAATTTCCAGGGGAATTTTGATTGAGCCGAGGGTAAACCTATTCTGGTTCTCAATGACTTCGATACGGGACTCGAGTTTTTTTACAGATTCGTATTTTGCGGTTTCTTGATCCCTGAGACTCTGAATTTCCAGATCCAGCCTCTCGATTTCTGATTTTAAGTTATTATGAACAAAACTAGTACCATGACAACTTAGTTGTGAGCCACTTATATACTTTAAGTTCATTTTATATCTTATGTTAAATATTAATCTTAAAAATAGTGAAGTGAAATTCCTTACAAACTTTATAAAAAAAGGACTGAAAAATGCAAGATCTCTTACCAGAGCACGTATTCTACTACTGGCAAATCAGGGAAAAGGGGACACTGAGATTGCAAAAA